>JAABUJ010001152.1_pt1 | contig 40973 bp, 40 predicted proteins | sample 5559131 | NCBI WGS metagenome assembly JAABUJ01 (sample SAMN10711875, study PRJNA513366) | rock metagenome | isolation source: Antarctica rocks | place: Antarctica: Victoria Land, Mt New Zealand nord | collected 2016-01-07 | reverse complement strand
CCGCGCTGTTCCTCCATTCACCATGAGGGGCGGGCGTCTCACCCGCCGACGGATTATCAGTTGTCATAGCTCTTGCTATGCAATCCCCACCCGGCTCACGCCGGTTTTGGGACTAACGGATCGCACCAATGGCTTCGGCCTGGCATTCCACTTCCTGGGTGGTGAACCGGCCACGCAGCTCACCAGGGTGCACAAGTTCATGCGCCACTTCGTGCAGGAGTGTCTGCGCTTTGTTTCCCACGGCGGCGCGGCCATTCAGGACGATACCTCCCCTGCCGTTGGACGTGCCCTCGATCTGTGGCGGTAGGCTCTCGACCTCGTCCACGGAGATGTGTAAGAGGCGGCACGTCTCGCGGAGTAGAGCGTAGAGGGCGTCGTGGTCTCCGGCGAGCGTAGCCCACGGGGCATCGAGTGGTTGTGCCGTGGGGCCGGCGTCCATATCGGCATGGTCGTAAATGTAGCCGGTGTTGAAATGTGTGAGCACCTCTTTCTCGTCACACGTCACCTCGTCGCGCGTCTTTTTGAAGTGCGGGCAGAGGATCTGGATGCTGTTGCGCCACGCTTCCTTCTTGACGGTGTACCCCAGGGCCTCCCAGCGCTTGCGACTGTTGACGTGCGTGGCCGTGGGGCGCTGGCTGAAGATCAGCAGGGAGTTGTACTGGCTGTAGCGCCAGAAGCGGGACATCGCCGTGAGGTACGCGGTGAAGGCGGCGCTATGGCGTGCCGCGTCGGTCTCCGCCGCGAGGCTATCGAGCCAGGCGTCGATACGCTCGATGTTGGCCGTGGTCGGATTCATTGTTTCTCCTCTACAAAGGGGCGATACACAGGGGCGCCGTTCTGACCGACGGTTGGCGTGGTCATGACCGTACGGGGCGCTGGTCGGCGATCATCTCGGCGTGGTAACCGCGCGTATAGATGCGCAGGTGACGAATGGCGTGCTCCAACGTCTCGATCAGGGCCTCTCCGCTGAGGTCGGGCGTGGTCTCGATATCAACCAGCCCGTAGGGGTCCTGGGGGTGAAAGGTGATAACGACGGTCCGTTCTCCCACGGCGGGGGCTATACTGGGGGTAGCTGCGATGGTACGTGCTGGCATGGTGCTCTCCTTTCGTGGCATACCAATGGGGGTGGGCGGCTGACTCCGTCCACCCCTGTTTTGACTCTCTGTCGTATCTGTCGGCCGTGACTCGCCTGCTCTCCGCTCGCGGGGTGCAGCTCCAGCACACGCACCGTGCCCTCTATGCGGGACGCCCGCGTTGCTGAGAGTTGGCGAGGGAGACGTCCGCACGGTGCGGTGTTCCGCCGTCACGGTCTTCACAGCGGTCATCCGCATGCCTCCTGCAAGGCCGCCATGCCCTCCGGCCGGCGAACCTCGGTCAAGCCGCGCTTCTTTGCTTCGATCTGCAAGGCGCGTTGGCGCCGCGTCTGCTGCCGGCGCTCGAAGCGATACCAATAATGGACGGCCCGGACGTAGTCCCGGTGCCAGCACGGCGTCGCGTGCTGACCCGCCTCGCAGGTGCAGGTCCAGCGATCCTCCGGGCCATCCTCCTCGACCGTGACGGTGTGTGTGCGGCCGACGCGGGTGGCGCTCTCTACCTCGTACGTTGCCCCTCTGCTAATGTCCGTGCCCAGCGTCTGTCTGATTTCCGGGTCGTGTTCCTGGCGTGCTGTTGCGATCATATCGTGGCTCCTGACTCAGCCCTGTCCCGCCGGTACGCGCCGTACCGGCGAGCCGTTCCAGATCATGGGTCTGTACGGCGTTGAAGATCTGTTCTCTATCGGTCTTGTGATCGTGATGTCACCGCTCACCCTGCCTTTCTTCGCTGCTCGGTCCTCAACATGGCGTATCCTCATGCGTCCGTACGGACGCATGAGGATACGGGTGCGCCGGGATGCTCCGTACCCACTGGATAGCGGGAGGAGCACGCGCCGCCGCGGCATCATGTGACATGAACACACCTCCTTGGTGCTGTTCTTTCCCTGGGCGGCCGGATGTGGCGCCCACGCTAGTCCCACCCCACGCCGCGCTCGCGTAGGCTCGTGTACGTATCGCCTCCAACCACGAGGTGATCGAGGACGGTGATATCCAGGAGCTGCCCGGCCCGGACAACCTCGCGCGTGATGGCCACGTCCTCGGGCGATGGGGTGGGATCATCGCTGGGATGGTTGTGGACGAGGATGAGCCCGGTGGCGTTGCGGCGTACCGCCTCGCGGAACACCTCGGCGACACGGACGTGACACGCGGCCACGGTCCCGTTGTAGAGCGTGACGGTGGCGATGAGACGGTTCTTGGTATTGAGCAGCAGCACACGCATCTGCTCCGATTCCAGGAGGCCCATCTCGGGCAGCACGAGCCGCGCGGCATCACGGGGGCTCGTCACCTGTGGGCGCTCCTCGCGCGGTTCTATCAGGAGACCTGCCGCCAGGTCCAGCGCGTCGTGGAGGTGCGTGATCTGCCGTTGTGTGAGGCCGTGCCGTGTGCGAAGGGTCGCGGCGTCAACGTGCCGCAGCGCCCGAAGCGAGCTGTGGTCGGCGAGCAGACAGGCGGCGGTCGTGCCCTCTATACCGATGGCACGGGCCAGGAGGGCCGACGCGGGGTCGTTCACGACCGCCCGTGGTGCAGGCTGTGCCTCAGCCGGCGCTGACATGTGCTGATAGTTATTCATAGGGATCGTCCTTTCACTAATGGCCGTGGCGGTCGAATAGATCGGCACAGCGGGCCGCGTGGAGGGTGTGACGCGCCGATGATCGCATCGCGCATCGCCCCGTGAGGTCTCAACCCCGGTCGTCCCGGCGCACCTCTATGCCTGATCGCCCGTGAGCGCCGCGGCGTCCGGTGTGTGCGTCTGGGCCACACAGGCCGGGCTGTCGCTCCTACGCCTCCTCGCGTCCGTAGCCGCGCTCGCCCACGCGCCACGTATGGCGGGGCTGGTCGAGGGGAAAATGGGGGTTTGCAGCGTGCGCCGTTCGAGTTCGATTTGGTCGCGCCAGGCGGCGTTCATGGCGCCGGCGTCGGCCGTAGCCTCATGCTCCGTGAGGTGAACATGGGATGTCCAGCGTTGTACCTGCGTATCGCTAATTTGCCAGCGAGCGTTCCCGGCGTGGTAGCGGACCTGGTATCGTTCGCGCTCCTTGAGATAGGAAGTGCCGGTCCGCTCGCGGGTGGGTTCGGGCTTCCGTGGTTGGCGCGCCTCGGGATGCTGCGCGAGGTAGGCGGCGACAACCTGCGCGGCGCAGATCCGGCAGAACGTCTTGCCGCTCTTCGCGCGCCGTGTGAACATCTCGCTTAGGGGAACGCCGCACGTGCAGCAGGTCTCGGCGCGGCGGCCGATCGTCGCCGCGAGTCGGGCTCGGGCCGCGTCGTCGCCTGGATCGGCGGGCGTGGCCGTCCACCGGGGTCGGCGTTCGGCGCCCGATGTGCGCGGCGATGGGATGATGAGGTCGTCAGGGTCGGTCAGTAGGCAGCTCGTTCCAGGTAAGGTGCTCATCGTGTACTTCCTCCGTGTGGTGTTCAGCCGTGGCGTCCCGTCGTCCGCCACATCCCACCCACGAGCCTGCCCTCATGGGGCAGGGCGCAACACAGTGCCGCACGAAGTGTGGGTCTTGGGGGTGTTGCACCCTGCTCGGGGGTAGGCTACAGTGGGGGATTGGCGAACACGGGCGCCAGGCGAGGACCATGTTTGGAGGAGATCGCGGAGCAGTTGGTGGGATGGACGAGCGGCGTGGCAGGCGAGGCGACACTATTCCCACCCCGTGCCACGTCGGCCTCGTCCTGAGATCGGGCGTGGCCCGGCCGAAGCTATCTGGGCTACTCGCCCATCGGCTGTTGGACGACGGCGCGCCAGGCGACCGTGTCGAGGCGGAGCGTCTTTAGCTGACCGTCGCGGCGCTCGGCCGCGCGTCGGGCCTCGGCAAGAGCTTCGCGCGCGTGAGCGCGGTCCGGGAACGCATCGAGCGTGATGACGATAGACTCACGCGCCTGGTCGTCGCGGTCGATGTCGACGCGGTAGTGGATCGGTGGCGGGGCATGCTTGGCCACCAGCAGATCGCGGATGCGGCGTTTCTCGCCGATGAGCGCGGCGTTCTTTGTGAGGAGCTTCCGCAGGGATGCCCCGTGCTGCACGGCCTCGCGTTGTTGCTCGGTGATCATCAACTCGGCTTGCTCGACGCGGCGCAGAGCGCGGCTGAGCTGAGTCTCCAGGTCTTGGATGTGCAGGGCAAGCCGCTGTCGCTCTTCTTGAAGCCCTTGATACTGGCGGGTACTCTCATCAACGATCTGGCGTACGGACGTCATCGCGACATGCGTGGCGTCGTCCGGGCGCGTGACCGGGACGAGTCGCTCGCCCATGAGCGTCTTCTCGAGGCGGTAGAGCGCGGGCTGTTCCTTATCGGACGGGGTGTCGGAACCGCTCATCGCAGGTAGTGCCTCACGATGACGTCGATGCGCTCGTGACCGAGGGCGCGGCTCACGTAGAGGGCGCGTTCCTGGTCGATGCTGCCGCGTGGCAAACGGCCCTCCCGTGGCGGGAGCAGACGCGTGCCGTCCTCGCAGTAGAGCGCTTGCGCGTAGGCGCGACGGTAGGCGTGGATGTCAAGCCGAACCGGGATGCGCGGGAACAGGAGCTCGTCCGGCAGCCGCGTCGCGACGGCGCGCAGCACGCAGTTCTGGAGCGCTGGGAGAACAGGGACCAAACGATGTTTGCCGCCTTTGCCGTTGCGTACGTCGACGACGAGGGTATCGTCCGCTCCATACACATGGCCGACCAGGAGGGCGGAGAGCTCACGCCGCCGTACGCCGGTGGCGCAGCAGAAGGTGACGATGCCAACATAGCGATCCAGGACGATCTCGTCGTCCATGGCGACGGCCTCGCGGCTACGTGTGATGCCGTCACGTCGCCGAAACGGTAGCTCAACCGCGGCGCCGAGAACGCGCACGCGCTCTTCCCGCTCCTCGGGGGCATAGGCCGGCCGGTGGAACATACGCAGAGCCGCGCGGATTGTCTTGAGGGTATATGGGCTGTCGCCGGCGTCGCGACGGGCCACGAGGTACAAGTCAACGAGGCGCTCGGCCTCGCCGTCAAGATCGACGAGGTGGCGGATGCCGTACATGTCGCGCGCCCAGTGGACGTAGCGGAGGGCGATGCCCTTATAGGTGTCGAGCGTTTTGTCCGCGTGGATCCGCCCCGTCGAAATGGCAAGCGGGGGCAAGCGCACGCCGCGACGCGCGGCGTCGGCACGCATGCGGCGGCGCAGGTGATAGCGCGAGACGCCGATCGCTTTGAGCACGTCAAAGCGCGCGCACGCCTCGAAGATGATGCTGGGTTGTCTCGTCATCGGCCAGCGCCTCTCCGACTGTACAGGTCAGGTTCAACACACCCGAGCCACAACGGCAAGCAGCGCTGCTGGTGCGACCTGAGAGATCACCCCGTACGCCGACGTTGGCCCTCCCGATTGCATTGCCTGGCAGGCTCGTGCCAGCAATCAGAAGCTGTCTCTGTGGGTCACGACACGCGCGGGAGATGGCGCAGCCCGTCCGCGTGTATCGCCGAGACATGCCCAACCGGCAGTCGTCTAAGGCGCAGCCCCGACCATCCAGTTGTCACTGTTTAGGCTTCATCCGAATGAAGGCTAAACAGCGAACCCCGTGTGCGATTATTTCTCACATGTCGTGGGAAAGTGTGACGCACGAAGTAGAATATATGTTCTATATTACAGGAGGGACAGAGCAAATAGCAAGGATCCGCATTGCCTCACAAATAAAGTACGCGAACGAAAGTCGTTGCCTCATAGATACATGTACTTTTCCGAAAGGGGAGGACCATGAATGTGAGGCGGGAGAGTCGGCATGAGATCATTGAGACGCTGAGGCGAAAGTACGTGGGAGCGACGCGCACGGAGAAGGGAGCGATGATCGTGCAAGCGGTGGAGTTGACGGGGTACGACTACCAATATGCCCGGCGCTTGCTGCATCGAGGGCCGCCGACAAAGCATCTAGGCTCGCGCCATCCTGGTCGCTCTCGCGTCTATAAACATTCGGTGATGAACGTGATTCTCGTCGCGGCTGAGGCAACGGGATGGATCTGTAGTAAGCGCCTCGTCGCGGCACTCCCAGACCTCCTTCCATCGCTGGAACAGGAAGGGGCAGTGACGCTCAGCGCGACGGTCCGCACCCAGGTCTTCTCACTGAGCGCTGCCACCATTGACCGGCGGCTGTCCGTCGAACGACGGGCGCATCATCCGCACGGGATCTCCACCACACAACCGGGATCGATGCTGCAAAGTCAGATCCCTAGCGGCAACACAAAGAGTTCGACGCGCGTCAAAGGCCTATGAGTTCAACAAGGAGCCCACAAAGAGAGACGCCGATGATGATGGGCGGCAGGACGAGCAGGAGAACGCTCCTGAGGCCTGGAGCAAGAATCATCTCATCGACCGGAGCATTGGGCTTGTGCCATGCGATCATCCAGGATGGCAAACCTGAGACAAGATACGCACAGCCAAGGCCGAGAATAGCCAGGTTGCCGTGGCGGACAAGATGCGCAAACGCAGTTTGCAGCATCTCGGGATTACCCCAGATAAGGACAGCCATGACGAGAGCGAGTAGCACCATGGTGGCATTGCGCAGGAGATAGTAAGACGAGCGATACGCTTCGTGACGGATGGTCTGTTCCCGCTCGTCAACGCGTCGGCCCGTGTCATAGGCTATATTGCGGGTCACGTCATGTATAACCATGATTGAGAAGAACGGGGCGATAATGAGAGCCCAAGAGGAGAGAAAGAGCCACGAGGATGCGTTAAAGAACACGATATATGCCCCAAGGAGAGTGCCTACTAGAGCACTGAAGAGACTAGAAATGACAAGGACGCGGCGTGCACGCTGCCGCGCAAAGATACCTCGCCATTGTCCATGTATCGTACGTGGCAATAACTTGGGAGAAACCATTGTGACTCCTTATCCTAACTGGACGTGTCCGGATATGTCGAATACACCTGCGCACTGGGAGGTTTGAAGGGCTCTCGTGAGAAGATAGCTTCAATCGGCACCCGAGATAACGCGCTTAATCGGAAAGCCAGTTCAAAACTGGGGTTATACTCGCCGCGCTCAATATATCCGATCGTCTGGCAGTTCACTCCGAGAGCTGCGGTCACATGCTGACGGGAAAGTCCATGCTCTGTCCGCAGAACAGCTATCCGGTTATAGAGAGGCAATTGTCTCGCGCTATCAGCCTTTTTCCTCATAAATAGCTTATATAAGGAGAATACAACAGTTTGTCAATACACAATACAATCTTTGAGTAATCGTATTGTCATCGGTCTACGGCGTAGAACGTATTATGCATGTAACAAGCGATGCAAGCAATGGTACGTACCTTGTGAGTGGCCCGGCCTTTGTATAGCTATGCTATGAAAATAGTTGGTGTAGAGACCTACCTGCGACGTCGCTACTAGTATTGCAATGAGACTTCAAAGCAAGGAAGCATCAAGAACCAGCAAAGCCACCCGTACGGCACTGATTGCGCCATTGCGGTTATGCGAATTAAGCTGTCGATGGAACCCCTCATTACGACCCGCGCAGTCTCACCTTTGCGAAGTCTCGTTGCAATACTAGTGGTCGTATCCTTGTTTGTCACACATCAGTCATGCTGACAAAAGGGAGTATGGCATATAAGGGACTGACGTGCCCCTCGAAAACTCTACCAGGTAGACTGTGGGTCCGAGCCTCTTGAAAGCCAGAACCTCCGTTGAATCATGCTAGGATACGTCAGATGCACCGCACGATCATGACCTCGCGATGCACCTGACGCTCCATAGCATGGAACTAAGTACTTAGACCCTCCTTGCCAGCAAGTACTGGTCAAGCGGCATTCACGCCCTCGGGAAGGAGAGCACCGCTGCCCCCCCAAATCCAGGTGAGCCACACGCCGCGTCCACGATCGTTGTCTGCTATTCTTTTGGACGTAAAGGTTCCGATTGCGACGAGACTGCCTGCTGCTGCTCCACAGACAGGCGCGGCAGGACCAGCTCCTGCACACATGAAACCGACGAACGTTACGCCCTGTGTTCCTTCATCCAGCGAGGTGCGAATTGACGTAGCCATGCACTCGTTGGCATAGAACGCTGGACCATACCAGTTGATGACCCAGTACGAGTTCCGCTGTCCCCTACAACTGCTGTTTAGTATGGCCTGCGTCCCGGACAGAGACTGTAGGTGCATACCGGTCAGATAGCGAGTTTGGGCAGGGGCTGCGGGCATCGACATCAGGGAGTTATAGCTGGCGACCATGCCCGATACTATAGCATAGTCTGGCGAGCTGATAACGCTCTGTAGCGCTGGTTGGATCGAAGCGTGTACTCCAGACATCATGATGTAGGGAGACGCGATCGTAATGAGCTGTTCCACATGAGCATTAAGTGAGCCTCCGACGGGCGAAGCATTCATGTGGTCAAGGTGATCGATATCCCACTGCGCCACATGGACGTAGTAGGTGTCGTTGCAGACACTCAGGAAGAGATGATCGCAACCGGAGAGATACAGAGGCGCTCCACCATTGACAAGATAAACGTTCCCTGTATCGTCGGCCCGCAAGACCGTGCCATTGGCTGGTACGGCCTTCAGGTGATCGAGCTGGTCGATGGTCCCCTGCGTCACGTTGACCCGACCAGCGCAATTGTTCACCACGTTGCAGCTGGTGATGAACAACGGCGCTCCTCCCGCCACCTCGTAGGTTCGACCTGAATCTACAGCTCCAAGGAATGTCCCATTGGCTGGTACAGCCCTCAGATGATCCAGCTGATCGATGGTCCCCTGCGTCACGTTAACCCGTCCGGCACAGTTGCTCAAAGGCGCACAGGTTGTGACATACAGTGGCGCGCCGCCCGCCACGACGTACGTGCGCCCCGAGTCTGCGGTTCCAAGGAACGTCCCGTCAACTGGCCGAGCGTTGAGATGGTCGAGACTGTCGATCGTCCCTTGTGTGATATTGATCCGCCCAGGACAGTTGTTGACGACGTTACAACTAGTGATAAACAGGGGCGCTCCACCAGCGACCTCGTAGGTTCGGCCTGAGTCGTTAGCTCCGAGGAACGTGCCGTCTACCGGCCGGGCATTCAGGTGATCGAGCTGATCAATCGTGCCTTGCGTCACGTTAATCCGACCGGCGCAATTGTTCACCACGTTGCAGCTGGTGATGAACAATGGTGCACCACCCGCTACTTCGTAAGTCCGACCCGAATCAGCAGCTCCTAGAAACGTCCCATTTGTAGGTCGAGCGTAAAGATGGTCGAGGCTATCGATTGTCCCCTGCGCCACGTTGATTCGGCCCGCGCAGTTATTCAATGGCGCACAGCTCGTGACGTAGAGTGGTGCTCCTCCTGCAACAACGTATGAGCGGCCTGAGTCGGCAGCGCCTAGAAGCGTCCCGTTGGCTGGCACTGCATCCAAGTGATCGAGCAGGTCAATCGTCCCCTGGGTGACGTTGACCCGTCCAACGCAGTTATTCACCACGTTGCAACTGGTGATGAAGAGTGGCGCGCCGCCGGCCACGACGTACGTGCGCCCAGAGTCCGCCGCGCCAAGGAACGTGCCGTCGGTCGGACGCGCGTTGAGGTGGTCCAACTGGTCAATTGTGCCCTGCGTCACGTTGACTCGCCCCGCACAGTTATTGAGCGGCGCACAAGTGGTCACGTACAATGGAGCCCCACCGGCCACGACGTACGTGTGCCCTGAATCGGCGGCGCCAAGGATGGTCCCGTTCGCCGGATGCGCGTTGAGGTGGTCCAGCTGATCGATCGTCCCCTGATTGACATCGATGCGACCAGCACAGTTATTGAGCGGCGCGCAGGTCGTCACGTACAGGGGTGCGCCGCCAGCCACCTCATATGTGCGCCCTGAATCAGCGGCGCCGAGGAATGTGCCATCGACAGGGACTCGGCCTAAACTATTGATCGTAGCCTGGTCGACATCGATGCGACCGGCGCAGTTGTTGAGGGGCGCGCAGTTAGTAATATAGAGTGGGGCACCGCCGGCCATTCGATAGGTTCGCCCCGTGTCGGTTGCACCGAGGAAGGTTCCGTCCGGATACGATGATCCTACTGTCCTGGCTGCGGGCGCACTTGTCAGGGGTGCCCCTACCAACAGAACTAGGACTAGCGCGACCGACGTCACCTGAGAGAGAAGCGTTTTCACTGTACCGGTCCTTTGGGAACAAGATTTCTGTGTTGAAAACTCAACACACTGCGGTGTTCGCGTCATCGTGGTATCGCCTAAACGCTGTACCGATGAGTTGCCGCGTGTTTATTTCTCCGAATCCCTTCCTCTCGCTAGGGGGTTGTGTAGGAATAACTAATCCAATGGCTCGGGGGATATCGCTTACAGGGCGGGCAATCTGCCCCGAGCCATTGCTTACTTTGTCTCCTGACAGGCCCAAGCGCTGATACACGGCTTGAAAAACCCACCGACACCAAAGGGGGCGACAGCATGAAAATGTCAGAGGGTTACGGCACAAGATCTGCCGCTAAGAACACGCGCGTTTTTACTGGACATGGCACATCATCTATGCGACGTGGCTGGTGCGAGTATCCTCTGCCCTCCTTATGTATTAAGGAGTAATCCTCAAGATGGTAATTAGAATAGAGGTGATATTAGGGGAAATATGAAGGGTTGACTACGACAGGCGCGATTATAATGATGCATCTACAACGCAATATTATAGGCGCATCGAACGGCATCAAAACTAACTTTTGCTCTACTGCACGTTGCGGTGCATAACAACTGCCTTTCGCGCTTATGGACGCGCCCAACGGGCGTCCTAACACGCTTCTGCATCACACTTGTATGCCGGAGGTGGCCAATGGTCTGCTAACCCTACGTGGAAGAGGTGATCGCGTCACTGATGCACATCCGAGGCACCGCGATAGGGGTATTCACCCTGACCCCGCTCTGCAATTGTACGATTCCTTTGGGTTGCGGGACGGAGGGTAAGATCAGGGTGAGATGACGGTTAAGAACGGGTTAAGATACCGGCCAAAAGGGCTTGACGCCGGTTAAGATCGGTTAAGACGGCCTCCAGTGCGACAGCTTCGTCGTCGCTGTGTCCCTGTATTGCCCTCAGTAAACCACACACCCATACCCGTTCGACCCGATAATAAGGACAAATAGTAGGACATATCGCTAATAACAGGCGTCCAGGGCGGCGGAGATTGCCTGCTCTCGTGAGAGTGATAGCCCCTCTCCCCATGCCGCCGCGAACGCCCCCTCGCCCAGAGCAGCCCGCACAGTTGCCACGTCGCACTAGCTACCTCATTCCGGCGATCGTGGCTGCCTACGTGACGCTCGCCAACACCTCGGCGACGATGTGGTCGACCGACAACGCCTGCCCAATTGCCCACGCGTCCTCGAACGCGCGATCGCCGAGCGCCTGCCGCAGGGTGGTCAGGTTTTGCCCATAGTAGTGGCTATGCTCAACCGGCGGGAGGGGGAGGTCGATGGCGGTACGCAGGGCGTTTGCCGCAGCGAGGAGGCGAACCGCGCGCAACGGGTCGGCTGCCGTGCTCTCTACCTGTGCCGCCATGTGGGCTATGCCTTCGCAACCGGACGCTATACCCCCCGGGTCGCCCAGTTCTTGATATAAGACCACGCTGTCTCGATACAGGGTTGCGGCGTGCGCGTAGTCGCCGTCCCCGCTCGCCACATCGGCCAGGTTCCCCAGGGTGGCGGCGGTGCCGGTGCTGTCGCCTATCTCTCGTTTCAGGGCGAGGCTCTCGGCGAACAGGGCGCGCGCTCGAGCCCGGTCGCCCTGCTCATGGACGGCCCTCCCCAGGTTGTTGAGTGTGGCCGCGATGCTCCAGAGGTCGAGGTCGCGTTGCTGCCGGTGGAGCGCCAAACTCTCCTCATAGCGTGCCTGGGCCCCCCCTACGTCGTCCCGCTCGTGCAGGACCATGCCGATGTTACCGAGCGCGCGAGCGATGCCCACCGCATCGCCCACCTGCCGCCAAAAGACGATGCTCTCCTCATACCAGGCCGTGGCCCTGGCATAGTCGCCCTGGCCCCACGCCAGGTTGCCGGCTCCGTTGAGCGCCCGTGCCCGCACCGCGGCCGACCCTCCGTCGCGGCCCAGCAGCCCCTCCAACCACCGCCGTCCCTCGGCGAGATGGCCGCGCATCCACCAGAAGCGCCAGAGCGCCCCGGCGAGCTGGAGCGCCATCTCATCGCCGTCGTCGTCGCGCTCTCGCGCCCAGTCGAGCGCGGCGCGCATGTTATCGTGCTCCGCCTCGAGCCGCCCCAACCACCGTTCCTGCTCCGCCCCCATCAGCTCCAGATCGGCCGCCTCCGCCAGCGCCAGATAATAGGCCGCGTGCCGCCCCCGCACGGCTGCGGCCTCCCCGGCGGCCTCCAGACGCTCTAGCCCGTACTCGCGCATCGTCTCGAGCATCCCCACGCGTGACTCCCCATCGCCCTCGTTATCCACCTTGACGCGCGCCAGACTGTTGTTGATGAGCGACGCCAGCCCGTCCAGGACCAGTATCGGCGAGGGGCCGGGCGTGGCACAGACGGCCTCCGCCGCCTCCAGAGTGCAGCCGCCAGCGAACACAGCCAGCCGCCCGAACAGGTCCTGCTCGCCCGGAGTGAGCAGATTGTAGCTCCAGTCGAGCGCGCCGCGCAGCGTCCGCTGCCGCTCCGGCAGGTGGGGGGGGCCGCCCGACAAGGCGTGCAGGCGGGCGTCCAGCCGGTCGAGCAGCGCGCGTAGCGAGAGGAGCTTGATGCGCGCTGCGGCCAGCTCGATCGCCAGGGGCAGCCCGTCCAGACGACGACAGATCGCGGCCACGGTGGGCGCGTTCACGGGCGTGAGGGCGAAGTCTGGTGCCAGCGCGCGGGCACGCTGCACGAATAACTCAACGGCCGGGGACCGTGCCACATCCTCCACCGACGACTGTGTGAGAGGGGGACTGGCCAGCGGCGGGACGAACAGCTCCTGCTCGCCGTCGACGCGGAGTGCCGCCCGGCCCGTCGCCAGGACGTCGACCGCGGGACACGCCGCCAACAGGTCCGCGACCTGTGGCGCCGCCGCGACCATGTGCTCGACGTTATCGAGCAACAGCAGCATGCGCCGGTCGCGCAGGTAGACGATCAGTGTCTCGATCACGGGTCGGCCGGGCTCCTCGCGCAGACCGAGCGTCCGCGCGACGGTCGGGATGACCAGCTCCGGCGCCCGGAGGGGGGCGAGCGGGACCACATAGACGCCGCCCGAGTACGCCTCGCGCACCGCCGTGGCCACCGCCACGCCCAGCCGTGTCTTGCCCACGCCCGGCGCTCCGGTCAGGGTCAGCAGGCGCACGTCGGACCGGCGCAGCAGCGCGACCGCTCGCGCCATTCTACGCGTGCGGCCGATCAGCGGTGTGAGGTGCGGCGGGACGGTGAGGAGGGCTCGCGTGTCCAGCTGCGCTGCGGGTTGGAGCGGGGCGGTCAGGAGGCTGTGCGTCCAGTCCTTGCGTTCATCGGCTTCTTCCTGGGACAGCCTCGTTTCCTCGTCCGTCACGAGGTCGTCGAAGCGAGCCGCCAGCGCCACGATCAGTTTCGTCAGGGTGGCGCGCGTGGGGCCGCGCCCCGGCCCACGTTTGGCGCGCACCACGCCGTTCACAATGTGGCTGATGGTATCGGTCGACACGCCGGAAGCGGTCTCCAAGTCCTGGTACGTCCACTTGGCCTCTTTCAGGAGGTACGCCAGCCATGCGCCGAGGGTCGTCGGTTTGCTTCTATCCACGGTCCCATCCCCGTGCCGATCACACTATCCCAACCATCGTCCGGTCATGTGATGCGCCTTGGTCCGCGCCACAATGTCCCATGTCTGTAGGCAATCGTGCGTCGTGTTACACGTCCACATTGTCGGTACAGACCGTGCGCTAGAACTGCTTTTAGGACGTACGCCGTTAAGGGCGGATACTCGATTGGGCGCACGAATGCGCCGACGTATCGGGGCGAAAAGCACATTGCTTTTCTGGTGGTAAGCCCGCATGTGGTGAGCGGTATGGACGCCGTCCGTGTATAGCAGCCGAACCGGAACACCGCACCTGCCTATGACGCGCTCATGCGGCTCTTGCATCGGCTCAAGCCCGACCCGGTGATGCTCTGGGACGAGGTTCGCGCGCTTTCCGGAGTCGACATCACGACGACGAGCACCATCAGGGCCGTCGCCTTCGACATGTCCTCATTATACGCCGATGATGGCGGCGACGGAGGCCCGGCTACGCGAGCACGATTGGGGCAGCCGCGCGCAATCACGGTTGACCACACCGGCAACCTCGTCATTGACGACAAGGACGCCAGATGGACGCGGCGCGACGCGGAGGTTGCCTCCGATGTCTCCGTCGACACGATGAGTCATACCCTGAACGGCGTGGCGCGCGCCACGCCGTTCAGGTGGCATAGCAACGCAGACATGGCGAGGAGCGGTGGTTGTGACGCCGACGGTCTATCGCTTGGAGCAGTCTAACATAGACAGCTACTACCGGCCGCTGTCGCTAGACGCGTAGGTAGCGGCTCGACCCATCCCCTGGCCGTGCGTGCGTGTACCGCGAGGTCGTGGCGAGGCTGGCGTGTCCGAGGCATTCGCGCACGAGCGAGACGGGGGCGCCACGGTCGAGGGCATGGCTCGCATGGGCGTGGCGGAGCCAGTGCGGCGACAGGGCGTCGGCTGTCGGTAGTCCAGCGCGCACTGCCGCGGCCTTGACAACCCGCCACGCTTGAGTCGATGAGAGCGGGCCGCCACGCTGCGACCGGAAGACGGGATCGTTTGGGTCAGCGTCGGGGGAGCACAGCGAGAGAAGTTCGCGCCATGTGCCGCCGGTCAGCAGTATCGCGCGCTCATAGCCTCCCTTGCCCCAGACCGTCACTTGGCCGGCAGCTCCGCGTTGTTTGAGATCGCGCCACCGCAGCGCGCACGCCTCAGAGAGGCGTAGGCCGCCGGCGTATAGGAGCCGGATGAGCGCGTGATTGCGACGATCTGGCTCGTGTGCGAGAAGGGCTAGGACATCCTCCTCCGACGGGATGCGCTCGGCGAGACGCGAACGCACGGCGGGTAAGCGCAGGGGCCGACCGACGTTTGTCGGGAGATAGCCGACCTCGTGCGCGAAGGAGAGCAAGCTTTTGACGACATTGAGCATGCGTGCTCGTGACGCTGGCGCGAGACCCTCGTTTGCAAGCCCATCGGCATAGTCCTGCAGGTCATGCAGCGCTATAGCCGCGAGGGGCTTCTGAGCGTGGGCAAGGAAGCGCACGATATCGGCATGGTACGCACGGCACGTATGGTCCGGGCGGCCATGGAGCCAGCGCCTGAGCATGGCCTTATCATCGGGATTCCGCCACGATGTCGACGTCACTCTCTTCGGGCCACTCGCAGTACTGGGCGCCTGACTACCCATATCCACCACACCCATCTCCTTGCAAAATATACCCGCGATATGCAATAAAAGCTGTCGATGCTAAGAAATATAACGCCACTTATCTTTCAATAGCAAATTTTCGCTACTATTGCTTTACGCACGCGCGCAGTCGTAGTACCATGATGGTGGCCTGCTCAGGCCGCTGCATGGAGTCGTTCGCGCAAGGAGTTCGTCCGATGGAATCGGTCGTCCGTACCTGTGTTCGCCTGCAACGCGCCCTCCGCGTTGCCTCCGCCGTCGTTCCAGCGCTCGCTGTCATCGTCACCCTCGCATCCAGAGGTCACGTCCAACCTGACCTCGGTAAATGGCGGTAAGCCTCCGCGATGATGACTAGACGGTGTCTAGTTGGGCATTGGGGGGTGCGAAAACATCTCGCGCCCCCATTCAACGTCACGACCCTTGACGTATTGGGTTCATACCCCACGAATCCTGGTGGTTCTTGCGCCAAATGATGCAAGATAAGTGGCGTTCTATCATATTAAGAGACAAGATAGAGGCTACTCGTTACGGGGCGCGGAGGTCCGAGATGTCCGTGGCAGCGGCAACTGACTCTATCATGACAGATGAGGGGGAGGGGTATGTGGATCACTTACGGCCAACCCTCCGCCGATACCTCCTGGGCGTCTACCTTGTCGCCTGCGCCTTCATCGTCTATGCCGTCATTGGTCTAGCGCGCGCTAGCACCCTCACGTGGACGGACCTTGTCGATGCCCTCGTTTTCCTCGTGTTGGCGTATGCTGGCGAACGCATGGTTGCTCGGGTGCGCGTCGGCTTCTTCCACAGCATGAGCACCGTCATGCTCGTCGCGGCGATCCTTGTTCTGCCGGCGCCATACCCCATCCTTGTGGCCGTCGGCGCGGCGCTTGCGGTGGAGGTGGGCGACCGTCAGCCGCTCTATAAGCGCCTCTACAACGTCGCTCACGCAACGATCGTCGTCGGAGGAGCCTGCGTCGCATTCGCGTGGGTCGCCGCGCCGTTGCCGCACTGGGACGCGGCGCGCTTCCTCTCGCACACCCCATCTCTCATTCTCCTCGGCTTCGTGTACGCGGCCCTCGATCTCGGGGGCTTGCAGATCGTTATGGCGCTCGCCGGCGATGCCGACACCGGCGCGGGAGTGCCGGTACCAGATACCAAGGTCGTGCTTCTGGAGGGCGTGAGTATCGGCATGGGTGTCGTCTCCGCCGTGGCGTGGGCCTATAACCCGGCAGCACTCTTCTTGTCCCTTCTGCCCGTCCTCACGGTACGCGCCACGTTTCGGACCATTGAGCAGGACGCCGCCCGCGCCGAGGCGCTCCGTCGGCGCAACGAGCAGCTGGAGGGAGTAATTTACGCCGGACAGCGGCTGCGCCTACAGCAACCCCGGATTGATCTTGTCCGGCCCCTCGCCGAGCACGCCCGCGACACAGCCGGCGCCGAGGTCGTGGCGGTGTATCTTGTCGACGATAACGACCCGACGGTCATGGGCCGAACCCTTGTTCTCCCGTCCGAGGCCACAGGGGTGGACATCCCGAGCCTTGTTCCCGCGTCGTTCGAGACGACGGATAGGCCGACGTGCGTCCCGCCTGACGGAGTGCTCGTCCTTCCGTTGCATGTGGATGACCACGTCGTGGGTCAGGTGCGGCTACTTGGAGCGGTAGGGAACGATAAAGACACGCAGCACGCCCTCGCTCTGCTCGCGAACCAGGCAGCAGTCGCCCTGGAGAACGCGGCACTGCATGAGCGCCTCCTGGCGCAGGTCTCGATCGATGGCTTGACAGGACTCCCCAATCACCGGGCTTTTCATGCGCGTCTTGATGAGGAGGTGGCTCGCTGCCTGCGCCTCTGCCGACCGGCAAGCCTGATTCTCGTCGACATCGACGGCCTCGCCGCGATTAACGCGGCCGGTGGCCTCACCCTTGGGGACGCGACTGTGACGGCTGTCGCCACGGCCGTCCGCCATGTGGTGCGACTGGGCGACGTCGTGGCGCGGGACGGCGGCGACGAGTTCGCCGTCCTCTTGCTCGATACGGATCGCGAGGAGGCCATTGCGACCGCCAACCGTATCCAGATGGCGGTCAGGGCAGGGGGCGCGATGCCGAACGGTGTCCGTGTGTCGCTTGGAGTCGCCGCGGTCCCCGCTCATGGAAAGACGCGTGAGGCTATCGTTCGGGCCGCGCAGCAAGCGCTCGTCGGGGCGAAGGCTCTCGGCAAAGACAGGATCGCTGAACCGGACGATGGAGCGGGGCTTGTGGCCAACGACGACGCGCACCTCATCGAGGATCTCGTCCACGCGAACCTTGCGACTATCAAGGCGATGGCCGCCGCAGTCGATGCCAAGGACCCGTATACACAAGGGCACTCCCAACGGGTGAGCTACTACGCCGTCGCCCTCGGCCGCGCCCTGAGCTTGACGGCGGCCGACGTGGAACGCTTGGAACTGGCGGCCCTGCTCCACGATGTCGGCAAGATCGCGGTGCCCGATGCCATCCTCAAGAAGGAGGAGCGCCTCACCGAGGAGGAGTTTTCCCTTATTAAGGAGCATCCCGTGACGGGTGAGCGCATGCTCTCTGGCTTGCCCTACCTCGCCAAGGATATCTTGCCGGCCGTGCGTCATCATCATGAGCGATGGGATGGGCGCGGGTACCCTGATGGTCTCACCGGCGTGGCGCTGCCGCCCGACGCGGCGATCATGGCGGTCGCCGATTCCTTCGATGCGATGACGAGCACGCGGACATACCGCCCCGCCTTGACCAGCAAGGAGGCCGTCCGACGCATTCGGGAGGGGAGTGGGACGCAGTTCGCTCCCCATGTGGTTGTGGCCTTCGAGCGGGCGCTCGCGGCAGGCGACCTGCTGATCGCCGACAGCGAGGTTCTCACCTCGTCGCGAACGGCATGACAAGCGCGGAGAGCTAGTGACTCTGAGCGCCCACCTTGATGACATGGAGTGGCATAAGCCGCACTCAACAGGTTCACATGGCGCGTATGGATATGGCTGTCGCGGAGGCAAGCTGCCACAGGACGTGCGGCAAAGCGCTACCGCCCCATCGCCGCGATGTCGGAGGCCAGGCGGTACAACTCCTCTTCGGCCCGCTCGATGTCCACCGTGCCGAAGCACTCTTGGTCGTGCGTCTCCGTCTCAAAATCGTAGACGCCGACGGCCACGCGGTCCCGCGCCACATGCATCCTGTCGGCGACATGCGCCTGCATCAGGGGCATGCGCAGTTCATCCCACCAACGGCCCGCGTCGCGAACGAGAATCCATACTGCATACGCACGTCCGGGCGACAGATCGAGATCAAGGCGCGGGATCTCCCCGGTCAGCTCGACATTGCCGCTAACCGCACTGGTCCGTCGCCCCGCTTCGACTGTCACGTATCCTCGCGCCTTATGCGCCGCAGCGTATGTCGCGAGTTGATCCAACCAGTCGTCCATGTCCGCTACCGCCTTGAAACTCTTTCGATACAAATTCTCGAAATAGTTGGTCGCCTGGACCAGGTCGTTACGCTCTTTGTGGAACTTGTACACGGCCAAATGCAGGGCGCGGTTCTTGGACATACCCGTAAAGAACGAGCGGGGCTGCCCGAAAGAACGCGGATCAGCCCGGAGCCGTTCCAGGTCGCGCAGCGGCAGCTTCATGTTAGGAGGCTCCGCGCGCCGGGATAACGTGCCAGGACCCCCCGCGCTTCGACGGCGAAACGGCCATACATCGCGATGGCCTCTTCCTTGTTGAAATGCTCGTTATAGAGGTCGGGAAACATTTCCTCGATCGCAGCAGCGGGCTGCGTGCCGTCGAACCACGCCGCAAACTCAGCTAGCTCGGAGATGTTTCGCTTCCCTGTGTCGTTCGTTGGGAGGACAGCGATATCCTCCACCAGTAGGTCGCGCTCGTACTCAGGCAGAGTGAGGCCGTGATGCTCGATCGCGATGCGCCGTATGAGGCAGGGGATGCAGATGCCACAGTGGGAGTGCGCCTGACGTGCGCTCTTCCAGCAACTCACGGAGTCGGCGACGGCTAGTGTGTGGGCTGCGACGAGGTGGCCGACGCACTCGCCCTTTGTGCGATACAGGAAGGGATTGTGCACGGTCAACTGGAAGGATAGGAGTGCGGACAAAAACGACTGCATCGTGTCCACGAATTCCGGGTGAGCCGTGTGTGTCGAAAACGCACCGATCCGGGCGGCGGTGAGCGGCAGATGAATAGCCATTTGGCCGTTCTCTGCAATCATTAACACCTCGTGGTGACCGCTCCTGCGAGCTGCGATGGCGCCGATGACGAGGAAGAGGAACGAGCGTGTCCGTTGCGTCGGTTCGCGCGCCTTATCATCGGGGAAGGCGAGCGCGCCGCGATTGCGCCCTCCAGCCTTGACCGAGACACGAGGAACGCTCCCTCCGGCGATGCCTTCGAGATACGTGTGTAGCCGCTTCTGACACGCGCGGGTGATGGGGTTGCCAGTGTAGTGGCTCGCGAGTTGCAGGTGTGTCCCTGCCTCTATCTCCTCCACGGCCGCGGCTAAGGAGTCCAAACCGCCTGAGAAGAGCAGCGTCTTGCCTGCGCGTTCGGGCCACGCCGTCGTGTTCTCGGGTACACCGGGCCGGCGCGCGAACTCGATTGTCCAATTGTCACAGCTCAGCGTGTAGAGAATGTTAGCGAGGTCATCGGCGTGATGGATGAAGGCCGCATAGTTCACGACGGGAACGGTGAGGTATAGGTCGCGCGCGATGTCCTCGCGCTCACCGCGTACGGCGGCGAGGTCAAGCGCGAAAATAGCAGCGGCGAGGGTCAGAAGATCGGTTTCTAGGCTTGTCAGCGGCCCGAGTTGGCGCGTCAACTCGGGCACGCCCGTCACCAAGTTCTCCTCTCGTACGAGAGGGAGGGTGACATGTGGGTCGGGGTAGGGAGGGCCATCGAGTACTATCGCCTGCATCATTCTACCCCGCGAGTTGTTCGATCGTGGTCGCGACGAAGGTGCGCCAGTCCTCGTCAGCTCCCGGTTGCGGCGGCACCCCCGCACGGCGCACCACCTCGGCGACCCGCTCCCGTATGGCAGCCTTAAAGTGCATCAGATCCGCGATGGTCCGCGTGCGCTCGGTCGCGCCCACGCGGCCGGATAGGTCGCGCGACACAAGATAATCGCTCACCCCAACAAAGAGAGATTGCGCGAAGCCCTGGGCGCGATCTGCTGCCGCGAAGCTCTGCACAACAGCGCGTTGCGCGATGGTTGCCGCGAGCGAACTGGCGCGGCGCCGGACAATCTCGCGGGCGGCGCCAGCGCCAGCACTCGCCGGTGTCTCGCTTTGGATCGCGATGTCCTTGCATGCCGCGATGACAGGCTCAGCTAGAAGGGCGCGCCAATCCGCAGCGTCCACGCCCTGGGCCGCGCGCCAGAGTTCTTGTACCAGGCGCTCTACTGGGACGGCGTCGTTATCGTAGGCCGCGCCGACGGCGGCCCAGTTCGTCGTCGTCGGCGACGACTGGCTGATGGATGTACCCATGTCTCACGTCCTCACAACGCCGTCCCGGCGCGCCGCGTCGACGGCATCCTGAATAACCTGTAGTGTGACGAGCGTGTGCGAGAAGACGTCGCGCCAGTTGATCGCCGGTCTTAGCGACGGCTGCTGGGCCAACAGGGTCGTTGCTGCGCCCAGATCGGCGGCCGTCATGTACACGAGGTCGACGCCGCACTCGACGCGTAAGGCGCGTGACTGATTGGCAAGGCTGCGTTCCCCGTTCGCGAAATGACCCGAAACGAGCAGGAACGCGTAGGCGCGGCCAAGATAGTGTTGATATTTAGAGTCGAAATCGCGCACATAGGAGCTGAACTGGCGGATAGAGTCGTGCGTCACATCGTAGCCACCCTTGTACGCCTTGGCGTCGTAGGGGAGGATGATCGAGCCCTGCGCGAACGCTATCCCGTCGGGCAGCGCCTCGCCACGTCGCTCCTGCCCGTACCGAATGACACGGTCTCCCAGAAAGAATTGCAACCCGACATGCACATACTCTTCGAACAGGTCGTCTGGTTTCCCATCAACTCCAGCGACTGCTTGGTTGTGCCCAAGATCATGTAGGTGGGTTGGGTATGTCGGCTCGAGGGGCAGCCAGGACCGGATAGGGCCGCCGCAGCGGGCTAGGAACGCAGGCCACGAGAGCGAGGAGAGAGGATCGCAGGGGGCGTCGGAGATGGCGACCGCTTGTGCTCCGCGAGCTTTAGCGCTCCGTGCGACGGCTAGCGCGGACGTGCGTCCCAGAGGCGTCTCACCGCAGAGCGCGAAGATGTAGGGCATCGGCAAGCCAAATTCGTCGTAGCGATGGCAGGTAAACAGCACATAGTGTGGCTTGGTCGCGACGCCGTCTAGAATGAACCTGTTACCGATGAGTGTCCGTACCATCGTCGGCACCGTCTCGGCATGAGGTGTAGAGCCTGTCACAGATCGTCCACCATAAGCATCAGCCTCCCTTAACGTGTATAACCCTCGAAGCACGTTACCCTCGCCTCTCGCTGGGGGTAGCGGCTTGCCCGACCCAAGGCCTCACGACGCCGACGCGTCCCCGCCCACACGTTCGTATCATGACGTAGAAGACGGGGTGCACGATCGCGCACCCCGATTCTTACCTCACACCGTAGCGCCTAGCGTCTCGGCCAAGGAGAGAAATTGTGGCAGCCGGGTATGAAGGTCGGCAACGGTAACAATCCTTCCTGGGTAAGCCCTGCTGCAGTGGGGGGCGCGATAGCCTTGAGTGTATCGTAGCACGACAGGGAGAATGATAGGGGCAGGACCGTGATCTGAAACGGATATAGAAGGCGTGTTCTAGCGAAATAGTGTATCATCTCTCACAATAGCGACTAAGAGTCTCTGACGTGCGTGAGGTCGTAATGCTACGTCAGGAAGGGGAGAACGACAAGCGCGTACGCATATAGACGACACGCGGAAGTACATTGGGTAATCTTGGCCCATAGCACCATCGTTGTCGCTTGCGCCAGCCTTGTTTTCCTGATGCCATGAGGGCAAAAGGGTTAACGCGATGCACAAGTCCTCTCGTCCCGTTGAATCGGGAACATTGAATCACTCGTGGGTTGACCACCCGGCTGCGTTGCGGCGCTACTCTCCGTTCCTAGCGGACGCCTACGCTGACGGGATCTACCTGACGGCTTGGCCATACGTGGCCCGGATCGTTTCTTTGCTCGCCTTCGCTATCGGCCTGATCAGCGGTGCAACCCATTGGACGCCTTCAGCTTTCGGTGTAATCAGTGAGCCGGGCATCGTTTTTGCTGCCCCGGGATCTCCGACGTACGTCACCATCTTCGCCCAATCGCTCCCGTTCCTCATTGCCACTGCCTTTATCGGGGCGATCTCCGCGCGTGCAGGATTATTCCTGGTTCTCGGCTACGCACTCGGCGACTATCTCATAGCCGGCCCGCAGTTCGCTGTACCATCATCAGGTGCGCCGGTTGCATTGTTTGGCCTCTCTAATCCCTTTCTCACCGCGTTCTGCTACCTGCGGGTGCCGCAACTCATCATGTACGTGCTCCTGTTCCTGCTCGCGGTGATGCCGACCCTAATCACGGGCGCGCTGATACGCAGTCTGCGCCAACTGATCGGTTATATTCGTGGTCTCCGCAGGCTGGTTGGGCGTTACGTGCGGGTCCAGGTCACCGAGGTGCTGGCGATGGATACCGCTGGCCAGGTGCTCCTCGTCGTCGGACGCATCATCCTGCTCTGCGCCGTCCAGGGATACCTCGTCTACTACTGGACCGTCGCTGCGCCTATGGTCATGCGCATCCCCTGGCTGTGGGCGGGTCTTGGTCCACCCATCCCCGTTTTTATCTTCCTGGGTGCAGTTGGCAGCTGGGTAACCAATGCAGCGATCGCCGGCATGGCGGGGCGCGGCGTCCTCGTGGTGTTAGCCAATCGCCATCCTGACACAAGGCAGCGCTATGGTCAGCTCCTTGTGGCACAGGCAGCTGCGACCAAGCGCCCTGCATGGCCACGGCGTCTGCCGCAGTGGGTTGGGCCCCTGGTCCTTGCTGGGTTGATATCGCTGCTTCTCTCTGGCTTCGACTCGTCACCTATGGTCGGGCTCTATGTCTTTGCAGGCACAGCGGCCTTGCTTGTTCTGCACTCATCGGTGTTGCCCCTTCTTCCAATGTGGCGCGCATGGTCTCGCCTCGTAGGTCGCCTTCCGCCTATCGCCTGGCTGATCCTGTTGGCTCTCGTCATACCTGCGCTTGCTGAATGGTATTTCGACTACGCACCTGGTGCATCTGTCCAGGTCAATACGGCGGCTGGAAGCTTCGGGGCGCAAATTGTCGTGATGGGGCTGGGCCTCGGGTTGGCCGTGGTTTTGTTACCGGGTGGGGGTGGGGCCTGGCCGAGCGGTGGGAGGCATGTACAGGCGACACGCGGAGTAGGGCGACGTAGACTGCTAGGGCGGCTCACATCCGGCGCGGTGTCCTTCTCACTCCTGGAGGTCGTGTTCGATATCCCGAAGCAAGCGGATGCCCAGTGTTTGGACCCCCATTGCTGTTTCAACGTGCAGAATGGGTTGGCCGCTCTCGTTGTGGGTGGGACAGTTCTTCTCGTATCGACGCTTGCGCTCATCTTGTTTCCGCCGAGCGCGCCAGGTGACATCGGCGGCATGGACGCGGGGGGAGGCATGGTCCTCGCGGGGATCGATGCGCTGGGTGGCTTCGACGGGTTGATTGCAACGATCCGATCTGCAGCTGGCGTTGGGCAAGCCGCAGGAGCAGCAACGGCTGCCACGGGTGCGGCCATGCTCATGATGTCTGGACACGGCGGCGTCAGTAATGGCTTGTCGGGGCATGGCGACCCGCTCGGCGGGGAATCGGCAGGTGACACTAGCTCCTCACTCCAACGTGTCGATCGGCCTGGCAATCGGATGGATAAGCTTGATACGTGGCATACAAATCAGGACGTGCCGGAGTGGTATCGTGACGATCCGCGTTTCGATGATCTCTCGCGTGACCCGGCGCAGAATAATCAGGCCACAGAGGGTGGTCGACAGGAAGCGATGGCTGGCTTGGAAGCGGAGGATCAAGGGGCCATCATGCGCGGCATCACGCGTGGTCCCAAGGAGATCGATTTCTATGACGGGAATGGACTACCATACGACGTGAAAACCCCGCCGTCGCCTGAACCGGGAGACGTGTGGAGATTTAACGTGCGAAAGAGTGGAGACTCGATCTTCAAGGCGTTACGGGAAACATTCGCACACCAGGGCACGAACGACCAGGAACCAGTGCGCGTCATCCTGGACAGTACATATATGACCGACACCGACCACGCGGCGCTCTGGCAATATTTGAAAGCAAACGCACAACCCGGCGAGCTTGATCGCATCATCGAACTCGTCACACGACTATGAGGAGGCTACCGATGGACCAGCACGCTCTGCGGCATCTAGACCATGATACCCTGCATACGCTGCTAGACGCTCATCAGCGCTACATGAAGACACAGGGACGAGAGGGCCGGAAAATCGATCTGTCCCTATGCATCATAGAAGGATTCGACTTCTCAGGCCTCGACTTGCATGGCGTCCACCTCCAGCACACCGTCCTGCGCAACTGCCGCTTCGCCGGCACGAACCTGTCGCGGGCCGATGTCGACGGCACGCAAGCCTTCGGCGCCGATTTCAGCGGGGCAAGCTTCGTGAAGGCTGAGATTTTTGAAGCCAATCTGAGTGGCGCTAATTGCGACGGCGCTGTCATGACCCGAGCGACGGTAAATAGGTGTGACCTCTCGGGCGCGACGTTCCGGAATGCGGACCTCACCGGCGCAGGATTCATCGACTGCATCATGGCCGGCACCGTCCTCGACGAGGCAATCATCGACGGGATGAGTGTTCGAAATAACGCCACGACAGGCATGAGCCGTGTTGGAGCCCATGGACAACTTAATCCTGCATCCGGCCCTTGGTGACGATCGGAGTGCAGTCACGAGCCATGATGTGATCGGGTCCCTGTCCGATGTGAGGACAGTATCACCTCCCACCTCGTTCGCGGCGCGACCCAGGGAACGAGAGGACAGTCGGCGACGCCCACCTGTCACGCTTATACTCCTTGTAGCCAGGCGGCGCTTTCGGCAGAGGGCTGGACGTATAGCGCGACCGCAACGACGCCGAGGATCGCCTGAGCGCGCAACTCGTTGCTCGCGCTAAGTGCCTGTGTCAGGTCTTCCGTATGCGCGAGATGGATAGTCCAATAGGTCGTGAGGAAGGGCAGAACGACGCGGCCGTACGCCGGCGTTGCCGTGAGCTTTCCATGGATATAGGGCCACACCGCCAGCTGCAGAGCGGCAGCATCCGAAGGCGGGCAGTTGTTCTGCACCGAGGCGCCAACGTAGGCAAGCACATGCGCTGTTGGACTATGATCGTCCTGGGATGTGTCGATACGACGGGCGAGAACCAACCAGGATGCCGTTCCTAGAAAAACATCTGTGAGGATGTCGGCCGCTATCTCCCACAGACGCGGCCGAGTGGCCGAGCGCGCCATAGTGCGGCACCATGCCGCGACCCCGATGGACAGGGTGCGTGCTCTCTCGGGCTCGTGGATCGCGATCGTGCAGAGGTCGAAGAAAACGGGCAACAGTCCCAGGAGAGCGGCGTAGTTCTCAGCCCGATCCCACCGGCTGCTCGGCCGAGGACCGAGTATGTCGCGGACGTGTGAACCGGATCCTTGCGTCAAACCAGCATTGCTATCTTCGGCTACGACAAGGAGCGACCCCACATTCAATGCCGTTGTCAGCGCGTCGTCATAGTGGCCACCGGCGATCTGATCGGGGATACCCTCCACGGCTAGTCGGCCAACCCCCAGCATATGCGCCCCCTCTCGCACCACGTCGACGGCGTGCCCAATCCATGCTGTCGCGCGCTCCTGATTGCCAATAGCGCGTGCAAACGTCGTGAGGTGGAGGGGAACGAGACCGTCATACGCGGGCTCATACTGCATTGGCGCCGCCGTGCTCGGCAAGAAAAATCCGCGCTTGAGCGTCACACCTGGAAGGCCATGGAGTGCAAGGTCGGGAGGTGCGCCCGTCTCGGCAACCGTTGTCAGATACGCTGTCAGGGCGATAAAGCGAAGGAGCATATCCTTCCAGTGGCTGCTATCATCCTTCTGAGCTAGGAGGTAGGCTCCTGCCTCGTCGCACACAGCAAACGCGCCGTGCAGATCGCCAGCCATGTACTGGGCTATCGCCAACTCTCCGAGCGCCCGTACACGTTGTACCCGGGGAATCTCGGCCGATGCGCGAGCCAACTCAACGGCCTGTTGGGCGTAGCTAACCGCGTCAGCGGCATCGCGAGCGCCGCGCGCTTTGCTCGCCACGAGAAGCAAGATCATGTAAAAATAGGCGTACTCAGTCGCATGCTGCACCACCGCCTGTTCAAGGTAGGGCCACGCGTCGTCGTGCCTGCCCGCCACCTCGATCTGCTCCCCGATCTCGCTAGCCAGCAGAAATCGTACGCGGTGATCGGTGGAGGCGTGACTGAGTGCCGCATCAGCAATGCGGATTGCCCCTGCAAAGTCTCCCCGATATTCCGCATGCACGACGATGCGTGCACGCACCAGACAGGCCCACAGTAGCTCGCTGCCCAGGACACGCGCGCGCTCGGCCAAGACCTGAAGGGCATCATCGAGCGCCAGAAGGTCTCGTTCGCCTTCCGGTTTAGCAGTCTCCTCGATCCACACGCGGTTAGTCATGCCCAGGCAGGCCATCTCCGCCAGATGCCCCGTGAAAGCCCGCGTCCTCTGTGCGTCATCAAATTCCTCGATAACGTCGAGCCAGTCCGCAAGCTGCGCGGGAGTGGTCACAGTGTCGATATGGAGCCAGACGAGCGACTCGAGCGTGAGACCGTCCGGTAGGAGGAACGGTTGGCGGTCCGCGCGGTGTGCCGTCTGGCTGTGCGACGCGGAATAGTGCGCGAGCGCCTCGCCAATATAGCGGTTGCGGTGCGTCGGCGTGTAGACGGCGAGTGCCACGACCGCCCATGCGTCCTCCGGCATCGCATGACCTAGCAGCGCATCCACGTCGCGCGTCACATAGTCTGTCGGCAGATCGCGCTGGTGACGGACCGCGAGCTGCACCCCGCGTACAAGTAGACGGATGCCGAGGCTCATCTCAGGGGGGAGCGGCAGCTCCGCCCACACGGCAAGCAGGAAGTCGGCGGGAGACCCATCGTTGTCCGTGTATAGACGATGTAGGAGGGATGCTAGAAACAAACCAGCCCGGTCGTGCTCATTTGCCTTAACAAAGTGTGTGATGGCTGCCACCGCCTCGTACTCAGTGAGTGTCTGCCGGTGGATCAGTCGGTCGCCGAGGACAGCGTGACAGTCCCTCTGGGTAACGATCGCAAGGTCGTCGGTGCCGAGTACGTTGATCACAGGCGAGAGCACGAAGCGATCGAGAGAGTCGCGCTGCACCCAGGCCCCCACGAGCGCGTCTAATCGTTCACGCGGGCGCGACACGGCAGGGTCGACGGCCGCGACCGCGCGCACGTCTTCAATGGTAAAGGGGCGCTGGATGAGGCTCAGGCGGTAGAGGAGGTCGCGTGCCATCTCGTCCTCAACCCCAGCTATGAGGCGGTGCGTCGTCTCCTCGTTGAGGTCAATGGCATGCGCACCACCAAGTAAGCCATCAAAGGCCGTACTGGTCCAGCGCCATCCCTGACGCGCGAGGAAGCGCGCGATAGCGGTCAATAGCAGGGGATTGAAACCGGCGAGCCCGTTAAAGAAGGAGACGGGTCCCGGCTGTAACAGGGGGGTCGGTGCCTCATAGGCGCGCAGCACATCAGCAGCCTCGTCATCCAGGAGGACCAAGATTGGCATGGACACGCACACATCGTCGCCGAGGGACTCTTGAATGCTGACGGGGAGGGGGTGTGCACTGAGGGATACCAGGTGTACCCCGTGATCCTGGCATGATTGGGCCAACGCTAGCAGGCGCTCCGCGAGGTCATCACCGGGTATGAGGCGCGGTAGGTCATCTAAGACCACACTTGCGTCTCGGCCCAACTCTCGACACAGGCGGTCATACCAGACATGGCGCTCACTCTCCGTCACGGGCCCAGCCAGCGCAGCGCATACAGCGTCAAGGTGATCGCCGGCCTCCGCCCTAGTGAGATCGCGCATGCGAATCCAGTAGCAGGGACGCGCGAGATCCCGCATGAGGAGACTGACCAGCTGCGTCTTCCCCGACCCTATACTCCCGTAGAGCGCCGTCCACGTGTGCCCCATGACAGTAAGCGTGAGGCTCTCAAGGGTCGTACGTCGCGTGCTGAGGCGAGACGTGGAGAGAGGAATTGTGAGGTCTGGGACGGTTGGTGCAAGGGTGATGGTCCCATCTATGTCTAGGCGTCGTTGCATGTCCTGGATCTGAGCGTTCAGAGCGAGAACAATGGCATCTCGCTCGCCGTTGGCGCGTTCCAGCATCGTCACCCGCGCCTCGATGTCGTGCATCACCAGGACAAGGCCAGTGAGGCGCGCCTGATCGCGAGCCGTGAGCGTCGGTAGCGTCAACTGTCGCTCGCGTTCGGCCACGTCAAGACGTTTCTCACCGCGCTGCGTCAGCGCAGTAAAGACGTGGAAGAAAAGCCGTTCATAGAGCGCTTGGGCGTCCAACGCGTCGTTGGCATGATGGAGCGCGACGAGCATATCCTTCACGCGCGCCCCCTGCTCCACTGCCGCCGGCGCGCCCGTCCCCCACTCAAAGACGCGGATAAAGCTGAGAAGCTCATCGTCGCCAACACCGATAGGATGGTGACCATCTGCAATCCCGACGAACGAGAGGAAGGTTGTCCAGGTATGCTCGTTACAACCGTCGGGGCATCGCGCGCCGCGTAATGCCATGCGCACCGTGTCGAGCGTCGCCTTATGGGTGCGCGCGTCACCCCTATCTTTTCGCACCTGCTCCCACGCGTGGAGCGCCGGCGTCCCGTCGGGGAAGAGAGTGGGGCGTTCGGTCACGATGGAAGCGTTCGTCGTGAAGAGGAAGCGGAGATTACTGGTAGGGTTGGCTTGGCGGTGCACGACAGCGTTCGCCAGTGCCTCCAGCGCCTCCGGGCTCCGCAGCGTGAGATTGTCATCGCGGTGTTTGATCTGCTCGAAGAGTTGCGCGATGGCAGTGCCGTCTCCATCTATGAGGGCATCGAGGCCGATCGTCACGCGGTCTATGTCTTCACCGCGTTCGAGCAGAAGTATCTCGCCAGGCGTCAGCTCAAGCCAACGCACGATGGAGAGATCGACCTGGTAGACGTATCCGCGGATAGTCGCCCATGCATCACGGTTGTGTGGAAGCGTGAGGTCAAGGCCGGCAGGAGTCGCGTCGTTCATGGGACGGCTACCCAGTCGCGCCATGGGCGATCACATGTGGGGGTGTGGGCCCTGGCGAGCATTGTACGGGCTGGCACTGGTCCACGTATGGGTGACAGGCTGGGTATTCCATCAACGCCCCTTCTGAGGCCGCGCTGCCTTACGGTCAACAGCGTACTGGATCATGCTGAGGTCGCCCGTGTAAAGATCTTCGTTGAGCACCTGTAGGAGCAGGTGTGGATCGTCGTCGTCCAGGATGAGCTGGTTGTCACGGATGAGCCGCCCCGGATCGATGCCCTGCCGACGGGCCGATTCGGCTAGAGCATCGATGGTCACATGGGGGAGATAGCCACGCGTTGCCAGTGTCCGCAGACGGCTCCGCAGGCGCGATGATTTCGCGGCGAGCGCCTGAAGCCCCGCGTCGGCGTCGGGGGCGAGCGGCAATGATGCCGCGATCGTGCCGACGTACGCGGGAATGCGGGCTGTCAGCGGTTCCGTTTCACGGAATAACAGCTCGTACACGGTCATCGATAGCACAAAAACATCCGCCTCTGTCACGACCAGGTCGACCGCGTCATCGAACTGGAAGACAGCACCCTCGACGCGCGCGAGGCGATCGCCAAGAACAGAAACAAACCGGCCGGCTTTATATGTCACATGAGGGTTGACTTTGCGCAGAAACGCTACGTACCGATCAGGAGGATCTCCTGCGATGACAGCGTAGAGGAGCAGGCTCTTGCTTGGCAGCGTCTCGACCGATAGCTGTTGGAATGTCTTTGCGCGGTCGAGAACCGTGAGCACAGGTGGGGGCAATCCGAGGTTACTGCGCGCCGCATGGATGCCTTCATCATCCGTCAAGTGCGCTTCCGGGTCGTCTGGGCGCCAGCGCCGCTCTTTCATCGTCGCAAGGGTTGACGCGCACACCGTTCGCATGCGTGCGGCAACAGTCCGCTCGAGTCCAATACCACCGGCGGCCAGTGTACGGCCTTCCCACCATGCCACGACGAGGGTAATACTCTCGCTGGAGAGATCAATGTCCGGCACGAGCGCTGTCATGGGGATCCTTTCCTATCCTATGGTGGTGCAGCGCGCACGAAGAGATGCGACCGGACGCGGGCAACCCAGATATCGTGTCCGATGGCCGGCGGCTGCTTAGCGATCAACATGGCATCGAGGCCGGGACTGGCCGTCACACTGAACAGTCGATAGCCAAATAGGTACAACAGAGGATTAACATAAATCATGCCACTACGCACGTAGATAACCCCTACGATGACGATGAACAGGATGTAGGCGCTTACATCTTCGAGGCTGGGCTCCGCGACCGCCAGGAAAGGCAGGAGATAGGTTACGAGGTACCCAGCCACGTCCGCCCCGCGATCATCGACCCGCTCGAAGCGGCGCATTTCTGGCTCATCGTGCCCGATCCCACGCACTATAAGGATAAGTGCGACAATACCCAAAGCCCCGATGGCGAAACAACCAAGACGCAGCGGCAGTCCGTGGAACCGCAACCCGAGTAAAACGAACAAGAGGGCGTAGGAACTGATGAATAGCTGAGTATCCACAGCAAATTGGGCCATAGCGATCTGTACCTCTTGAGGTTCAGGCATCCCGCGCAGTTGGCAGAGCGACAGCCTGTATGTGCGCAATCTATCCCACTCTACGTTGTACGCAATGGTCTCGCCATACAATCATCATATACCCCAGAGGGGCAGGGCGTTGCCGCGCATCCAGGCGCTGGTGATGACATGTATATTATAGTACACATGTACTAATAACTCCACAGAGGGGCATGTGCTAAAGTCCAAGCATTAAGGTCAGTGGTCCGGTAAAATCTGCGGCATATGCGCCTCGTCGTGTACCTAGTACTGTGTCAATCATGAAATGATAGGGTAGAGGCGTTTGAGTTTGATGCGGGCGTCGTCGGTGGTGAAGCGCCAATCAACCGTTCCCCCCTGACGATCACGGCGGTCTTGCCAGGCGGTCACCTCCGCGTGAAGCGTCGGGAGGTCAGGGATGCGTCGGTCAAGGCACTGACGGGACAGAATACTTAATTCAATCTCAGCAACATTGAGCCAACTTCCGTGCTTGGGGGTGTGATGGATCTCCAGCGTGTCAGCCAGACGTTTGGCCTCAGCAGGTGCAAAGGTTTCGTACAAGGATGCAGGGGAATGCGTATTGAGGTTGTCCATGATCAGCACGATCCGGTCCGCGTCAGGGTAGCGCACATCCACCATGTCCTGAATCTGGTGCGCCCAATCGACCTTGGTCCGGCGCTCGGTTGCATGGACCCACCGATGGCCCTGCAGCGGCTCACAAAAGAGGAAGAGGTTGGCCACCCCCGCCCGCTCGTATTCATGGTCGTGCCGATGACCCTGCTTCGGCGCGAGCGCTAAGGGCGCGCGGGTGTCGCGCAGGAGTTGCTTGGAGCATTCGTCCATACAGATAACCGGACGCTGAGGGTCGTAGGGACGCATGTAGACATCAAGCACATCCTCCATGTGCCAGACAAAGGCAGCATTCTGCTCCGGCGGAATGCACCACTCCTTCTTCAACCAGGGTTTGATCGCGTTTTTTTTAGCGTTGCCGCAATAGTTTGATGCGAGATATCCTCGACGACCTCAAGTGTCACGAGTGTATCGGCCAGGAGCCGCAAGCTCCAGCGCGCCTGTCCCACGGGCGGCGTACTACAGGTGAGCGCCACTAACTGCGCTTCCTGGGCTCCATCGAGTTTCCGATGATAGACGCGCGTGGGGGCCCTCCGATTCAGCGCCGCCTCCAACCCCTCTTCCACACACTGCTTGCGGACCCGACTCATTGTTGGTTGGCTTCCTTCGACGGCCTCTGCAATGCGTTGATCCGACCAGGCTGGACCCTCTGGTCCCTCGTCTGCCTTCAACAAGATTCGTGCGTGCGTCAGTTTTCGCGCCTCTGCTGACCCCCTCGCAATCAGGCTTTCTAGATAATCACGCTCGTCTGCACTCAACCGAATCGGATATTTCTTCCGCATCTCGTCCCTCCCGTTACTCGTGAATGGTATCAAATAACGATTGACACAGTACTAGGTGTCACACATCATGCGACCCTATACAGTCGCGGCCCTGACGCACCATCTGCGGTATACTGGGACGAGATGGACAGGGGGTGTTCGTATGATTGATCAGACCCTCACGTTAACCCTGCCCACCAAGGTGTATCAGTCCCCTATCATGATTGTATGAACCGCACGGACCGATTATATGCTCTTGTGGAGGAGCTGCGGGCTCGCGCGCCTCGAATGGTGCGCGCCGTCGCGTTAGCTCAGCACTTCGAGGTCAGCACCCGCACAATTGAACGCGACTTGCTTGCTCTCCAGGAGGCCGGTGTGCCCATTTGGGCGCAGCCTGGCCCTGGCGGCGGGTATGGCCTTAACGTCGATACAACTCTGCCCCCCTTGAACCTCACGCCAGCCGAAGCCGCCGCTCTCGCTACGGCTGTGGCCGCCCTCGGCGCTATGCCCTTGACAGGGGCCGGCCGCTCCGCACTCAAGAAGCTCACCGCCGTGATGGCCACTGCGTCCAGGGACACGGCCGCTCAGCTCCTGACCCAGATTCGCGTCGTGCAGGGACCCGATCGTCCCGCCGCTGCGGTCTCCGACGTCGTGCAGCAGGCGCTCATCGCGTCGGTCGCGGTCGAGCTCACCTATCGCGACGCCCAAGGCTGCGAGACGGTGCGCATCGTCGAACTCGCCGGTCTCTTTAGCACCCCCCATGGCTGGTACCTTGCGGCTTGGTGCCGCCTGCGCCAAGCGCCGCGTGCCTTTCGTCTGGACCGCATCGCTCAGGCCATCCTAACCCGCGAGTCCATCACGCCTCGCTCGCTCGACGCCGTGCTCGCCAACATCCCCATCGACATGGCCCACCCAGCCCTCCTGTAGCATCACGCCATCCCTGCGCGTAAATCCCGACATAATGTTGTCGCGACCCTGCGGTACGCTCTCCTCAGAGGCTGACTTACAGCCACATAGCATGGATAAGGAGTGCTGCCTTATGACGGGTACGGGTACACCTCGTTTCGCGTTCGCGGTGGAGTACGTCTCAGACCTTGAGGCGACCAAGCGTTTCTACGTCGACGTCCTCGGGCTTGAGGTCGAGCGTGAAGCACCCGTGTTCATTCAACTCAAAGACCAGGCGGGCGCTCGCTTCGCCATCGCCAGCGACGTGCCGCTGAGTGGCGAACGCGGTCTGGAGCTGTATTGGCGCGTCGACGATGCCGAGGCTGCCTTCAGGGAGTTGGCGCCCAAGGCCGAGGTCGGGCTCGCGCTCACGCAGATGCCCTTCGGCACGGTCTTTGGTCTCAAAGATCCGGCCGGTCAGCCCCAATACCTGGTCGAGTTCGCCCAGAACCGCCCGAGTGAGCGCCCCTGAGGGGCGTCGCGTCGGAAACGAACAAGGACGGGGTCCCGGAGGCAGATGAGCAACGCGTCACCTCGCGACGCTGTGGAGGGAGCGTGAGCGAGCGAGAACGCTGCGCTCGTCCTGAGTCGCGAGGGAAGAGAACGGAGGTCCTGTCGCGGGCGACAGAGTGCACAGGCACCGCGCACGCACGGGGATACAAACGGGCATGGCCGTCGCCGACAACGTAGGCGCGGTGACGAAAGGAGCACACATGTTACGAGGACTCACCACCATCTCATTTTACGCGGCTGATCTGGAGGCGGCGAAGCGCTGGTACACCGCGCTATTAGGTGTCGAGCCGTACTTCGACCGGCCAGGGTATATCGAGTTTCGCATCGGCGACTACCAGCACGAGCTGGGCGTGATCGACAGCCGCTACGCACCCGAGGGTTCGGCGACCAGCCCGGCTGGCGCTGTCATCTTCTGGCACGTCGACGATGTGGCAGCAACTCGTGAGAAGCTCCTGTCTATGGGAGCGACAGAGCACCAGACGCCCAGAGACCGCGGCGAGGGGTTCATCACTGCGTCTATGGTCGATCCCTTCGGGAACATCCTGGGTATCATGTACAACCCGCACTACCTGGAGGTTCTAAGCACGACCAGAAAAGCGTGACCCGCGCTGCCGGAAGGCCACCAGAGACACCACCCAGGTGGGTTTGGGAGCAAACCTGGACGCACTCCGTGGTCTGTTCGTTGACGCTCACAAAGAGAGATAGTCTCGTATTGGCCGCAATCACGCGGACCGGTTGTGCTTCTCTACATACTCCCTGAGCACCTGATTGATGCGCGTTTGGTACTTCTCGCCCTCAGCCGCGCGCACTTTGAACCACGCGACGACATCGGCATCGAGGCGCAGAGTCAGTTGCTTCTTGACTGGCCGGTAAAAGAGTCCGCGACGCGCATCGCTCCAGTCGTCCACCTCCGGCATGTCTCCAAGGTCAATTTCCTCCTCATGGAGTGCGACTAAAGCCTCTATCTCTGCCTGCTGTGCCGGAGTCGCCGTCTTAGAAGTCTTCATTTTCGTACACCTGCCTTTCGTGTGCTGTTGCCTTTCGCGCACTGATGATACGCCCCACTCCCTCGTCGGTCTCCGGCCACGTGTGGACCACAAAGACGATAACACCCCCGATTGCTCCCATGGTTTGCCACCGAATTTCTTGTGGATAGGGGTCTCGCCGAGATAATGACAAGGGATCATCGAAAACGAGTTGTGCAGTTTCGAACGTTAGTCTATGCACCCGCTTGTTGGCCTGATTTTTCTCGTCATCCCACGTCCAGATCACGGCCCCACCTCTTATAGGATATGTACTAAAAAGTAACTACATAAATGTAGTTTGTCAAGGCCAGCACGCGGTCTGAAAGAGAGTGCCAGTACACCCATGGGCCGATCGTCTGAGGTGTATCGCGATACACCTCAGACGGGGGAGGAGCGAGCGACGATCATAGCCCTCGGGCTCAACTGACCGCTCCTGGTCCGGGCGCGCCAGCGATGGGTTGCGGTAGGGTGGCATCAGCCAGTTGAATCAGACACATAGCCCCGTAGCCGGTGGCCTCTCAGCGCCCGTGCCATACAACCGATAGTGCTTGCGCAAGAGGCCGTCGTGGGATCAGAAGCCAACACATGGTCCGGTTGCTCTACAACCTACCTTTAGGCGCGGGCTGGTCCTGCGAGAGGGGTGCGAGCGTGCGTGAGGATGGACGGCATGGGCATGCGTCCGAGCTCAGGTTGCCGATGCGGTAGTGGTTAGAGTTAGAAACGGTCTCTCCCTCCCTTAATAACGCGTACGACGCCGATCCCCTCGGCGATAATAATCGTGTCTGGCTCCTCATGCGCGGGCTCCCCGTGCGGGTCCTGCCAGGACGGCGGCTCGTCTTCCCCAGGCTCCTCGACGGGTACCTGGAGCAGATGCCGAACAACCACACGCGCGCTGGGCCGCTTTTGGCGGGCACACGGCTCTAGGGTGACACGTTCGGCCACAATGTCGAGGCCGCCGTGAGCGCCGTGCTCGAATCCCCAGCCGTCACTCCTGCTGTACACGACCATCCCGTCGTCGCACGCCTCGCATGTATAGCGCACGCCGCACTCCATCGAGTCCAGATCCGCGTGCTGTTTATCGAGGATGCTCGACGAGATCTCCTCCGGGCCGAGGAAGTCGTGGCCGAGTGTCCCCTCCAGATAGGTCACGAAGTCGGCGAGAGTCTCGAAGATGGGCATGTCGTCAGGATCATGCATGTCACTCCCCCTTTCACCATGTCGCAACGCAATGGACGCGACGTGGCCACCGTGGTCGGCGCGGTCAAACTATTCATCGCTGATAGACGGGCGACGTGGGCCGCCGTGCCAGGAGGATGCAACCCGACACATGAGCCTCGGCGCCTCGCCCCGCGGGCACTCCTCGACGATGACGGCCAGCGCCTGGGCGGCGATCCGCACCACACGTCAGCCACAACGCGCCTCGCCGCGTACTCCACCAGCCCCCGGAAACGGTCGGCGGTCGCTCCGCCGACGGGCGCGATCACCAACGCGGCGGCTCACCAGCGCCTGCGCGCCGCGCGGCACGGCTGGGCGACAGGCGGCTGGTGACCTCCGGGTCTAACTCCGGCGTTTCCCAGATGTTGCCGATCACGGCGCACCACTCTGAGACCTCGGACGCCGGACAGTTGCCCCAGTCCCACCCGTACACGTCCGACAACTCTACCACGCTTTCCCAGAGCGATGAGTGCCCGCGCTCCTCGTCGGCCTCGAAATCAAGGATGTCTCCCATGTAGATCGCCCGACCGTTCTTGTCGACATACCCCGTGTTGGGCATGATGTTGTGGAACCATTCCGGCCGACCGTCCCTCATGTCGTCCAGATTGACCTGTTCGATATAGCGCATCTCTTCGCGATGGTCATCCCAGACGCGTAACTCAGCCCTTAAGATCAGCTCCTTGTCCTCGATCATGCAACCTCCTCTACCCTGCGGTCGGCAAACGGTACCTCCGCGCGACGACACGTCACCATCATGCTGTATCGTGCGCCCAACCCCCTACACCGTGCGAACAGGCTGGGCATCGCTCGCGATCTCGCGTCCTATGCATCTCGTTCCCGCCCCGCCTGCGCCAGCGCCTTCCCCACCGTGCGCGCAACGTAATCCCCCACGTGCCCGCGCTTGCGCTCGGCTAGCCCCGGGCTGCCCTCCGCCATCGCCCGTGCCAACTCCTTCGCCGTGACGTCCTGGAAAGCACGCGCCAGCGATAGAACGATCATCCAGTCGAGCCGGCTCAGGTCGGTCGCGGGATACTGTCTGGCTAGCCGCTCAGACTCCTGGCGGTACAGGCGCCCGAGAGGGGACATAGGGGGGGCTTCGACATCGGGCACGTCGATAGTCGTTAGCGCGCGCCGCGTCGCCCTGGTGACTGTCGCCGGTGCTGGCACCGACGTGAGCCGGTCTCGCGCCGCGCGCAGAAGGCGCGCCCCTGCCGGCGCTTGGCCTCCGGTCGCGGCGCGGAGCAGGACTAATGGATATGTGCCGTCGGGACGTTGGTACTTGTTCTTGCGGTTGGTGAAGCCTGCTAACCGGCCGTAATGACGCCACGCCGCGCTGTTCGGGTCGCCATCGTAGCGATCGGCAAGGAGCCGCGCCGCCGCACTGGCCAGGATGGGCTCGATCGGCGCCCGTGACAGTCGCACCCATGCTTGATGGTTGAGCGGACTTGTCTCCACGATGACCGCAGGCGTCAGTCCATCGGTGACCATTCGCCCAAGCGCCGCCTCATCCACGTCGTCGACGAGAATAAGACCAACGCTGCCCTCCGGCCGGATGAAAATATCTGCCCCCTGTTGATTCTCCCGTTCGAACCACGTTACCTGTCCAAGTAGACCCCGTGGCGCTAGCACCCGTGGGATCATGTGCCCATCTGTCCGTTTGACCCCGATCTCGTACCGTTGGGCGTCCATAGCTGCTAGCTGCCGCCGGACCACCTCTGTTCTGGCAATCTCGTGTCCTGCCATTGCCATTGTCTCCATGTGAGATAGCACGACCCGTCCTGGCCGTGCCCCGGTGTCGTAAAATTGAGCCCCCAGTATGCGCGCTGTACCAGATGAGGTACCGCTGACGATTCCGGGGAAATGGTGACGTGTGCGGCAGTTCGGTGGTCCTCACGGCGGTCGAGCGATGTGTCTCCCTGTTGGGAACCCGAGCCGACTGATCCTAGGGCCGTCGCTCGCGTGATGGCGTTGCTCATGTGCTCTTGTCGCCTCCCGCGCGTGCGTTATAATAGCCGGGAGGGTGGTGTTAGCACCCTCCCCGCGTCCGCCTTACTTCAGCTCAAGAAGCTCTTGGCCAAGGAGACGGATGACCTGCGCGATGCGTCGTCGGTACTGCTTGTTGTCTGTCTCCAGACGCTCAAGCTCTTGGCGCATCGCGGCTATGATTAGGTCTCGCTCGACGCAGGTATCGCAACTATCTTGCTTCTCCATCGGGCTACCCCCTTTCGTTGTTGTCCTCGGTGCTGCGTTCCGCAACACGGCGGGGACGACCAGCTCGACCCTGGTGTCTGGTGTACCCTCGCTACCTTGCAGCAACGACGCGGACCTGTACGATGTGGTCCCCTTCAGGGGACCTCGTCGTGCTGGTCTCGGCGTAGCCTGCATGGTTGCGAGGGTCATCATTCTAATCCTGTTGTACGGGTTATACGGGTGTTCATCCGACGACTCGACCTATCTGCTTCGGGCGCCGCTGTATGGCACCGTTTTGCGCGGGCCACCCAGGTTTTTTTGCTCGAATGTAGGTCCACGGATCGCGCTCAACACCGGCCGCCGGAGTGTCCAGTCCAGCCACACAGGTGAGTGAACAGGCGAGTGGACAGGCGCCGACGGCTCGGCATCGGTACGACAGTGACGCGTCACGCGGCGTGGGCGCTACGTCGTACCGACATCACCGCGCTCACGACCGGCTACCTGCTTGTGCCGCGCGGCGTTCCATTTCTTCGGGCGAGACAAGCCGTTCAAGGCGTAGGGGCGTCGGCGGATGGGCGCGCACGAGCGTCGCTTCCCACCCTGTACGCGGCGCCTCGATCATCGCGATCGTGCTGAGGGCGCCGCGCAACCCGTCGCGGTACACAGGCCCGCACGCCGCGACGTTCGCGTCGGCCAGGAACTCGTACGAGCGGCTGTAGCGCGCGAACATGGGGGCTACCATGAGCCGTACGGTGAGATGGATCGGCCAGAACAGGCACCACGCGATGACGGTGACGACTCCCTCACGGGAGCGGCCGAGCCAGAGCGCGAGCGCCTGGAGCGGGACCAACGGCAGGGCGCAGGCCCATAGGAGGCGCTGCCCAACAGAATGCCCTTTATCCCAGTGGTACAGCTCGTGAGCCAGAACTCCCCTCAGTTCGTCATCGTTGAGCATGTCGAGCAGACCGCGCGTCATGACGATGGCGCGCATTTGTGCCCATGCGTGAGCGTCAAGGTTGTCGGCGATGAGGATGGCCGGCAGCGGTCCGACTCCGAGACCGAGAGCGCGGGCGGCGTCAGCAACAAGCGGAGCGATCCGTTCACGTTCATCCCATGTCAGGCGCCGGTACCCAACGCTGGCCAGGATCCGGCGTTCTCCTCGATAGAGGACCGCCGTCGTGATCAGGGCAAACAGCGCGCCAGTACATAACTCAGCAAGGAATGTCTGCGGCGCCGCCACGATGCTGCCGAACACAGCGGTGAACCCGGTGAGCCCTCCCACCAGTGCGCCTGCTAGGACGCCGAGAATCGTGATGCCATTACCGACGCCGGTGCCGTACGGGCCGGCCGCGGACGGTACCAGACCTTGTGCGGCAGCCACGAGGACTGCTCCGCCGCCGAGAACAGCGCCAATCCCAGCGGCGTAGACGGCGACGATGATCCCCGACCACGCCGCGACGAGCGCGACGAGCAGGCCGAGTCTGAAGGTTTTTAGCCCGAGCCACAGTGCTGTCCACACCGTTCGTTCGGCGGTTTCGTTTTTCGGCGCATTCGTTTCAGGCGCTGGACGCCTGAGATCTGCTACAGGTGTGATCATCTCTCTATCTCCTCAGGTGATATGCGTACAATGCGGTGTCGAAGGGCCGGCACCTCGCGGGCAACGCGCAGGGCGACGTGCCCTGGCTGTGTTCGCTACGCGAAATCCGGCCATTCGATACGATAACTGACGGCCACGCTGGGGCACCATTTCCGATGCTCATGTCGTAGTCCTTGCTGCTTGGAAAAAATAATTCGCTGATGTCGTTGTAGAGCCGATAGATAGCCGGACGAGCATGGCGGCGGTTATCGTATCAAGTGGCCGTAAATTGAGTAGCGTTCACACCCTGGCGACAGGTTGCGGAACTGATCAGGAGTGATGGCGTACGTCTGGCCCCGACGAACGGTGCCCCGCGTCACCTCCCCCGTTTGGTAGTCCACGCTTGATGTGACGTCAACGCGGGACACCGTTCCGAATTGGCTGGCCAGTACCTCGGCATCGGGGCTCGCGACCCTGTGGGCCAGAACGACACCGGCCCCGAGCAGAGCGTGCAGGAGGGCCGGTGTTTTCGGCAGAAACTGCGTGCTCGCGACTGTCGTGATGTCGGCTTCGCGCCCCTGCAGAATGAGGTCGATAATCTGCGTTGGCTCGTTAAGGGCGCCAAACTCGTCTATGATGAGCAGGCAGCGGGGGTAAGACCCTGATGCGCGCAAGCGGCGATCGGCCAGTTGTTTCACGTCCTGGATAATCACGCGTCCGAGCAGCTCAACGTCGGCCGGGCTGGCGAGCGTGGGCAAGCTGATGTAGCTCAGCGAGG
>JAABUJ010001151.1_pt1 | contig 41038 bp, 33 predicted proteins | sample 5559131 | NCBI WGS metagenome assembly JAABUJ01 (sample SAMN10711875, study PRJNA513366) | rock metagenome | isolation source: Antarctica rocks | place: Antarctica: Victoria Land, Mt New Zealand nord | collected 2016-01-07 | reverse complement strand
GGAAGAGCCTTCTGTATCGGGTTACTGCTCTGCTGATTGCGGAATAGCGGACAGCGTTGCGCCATCTGGCGAATACAGGGATCCCTTACAGGGCAGGCTCTTCACTGCGTTCAGGATGACGACTCTACTCAATGAAATTGAGTTAAGCCTGACGAAGGCCCATCTCGGAGCAGCCTTTAAATTGGGTTCGCCATCAGGGATGGTGCAGCAGCGTTGTTCCGCGCGCGGCCGCTCCGTTCGGGATGTTATCGGTCGCAAACGTCTGTTCCGCCTCTGCGCCCAGCACGCGGTAGAGCGCAAATTGCCGCGTATCCTGCGCGCGCAGCTCAAACAGCAGAGAAGCGCGGTTGGAAGCTTTTGCGTCGACCGCATCGACCAGCAGCATGCGTGGTGTGCGGTCGAGGTGGGTTGAGTCCGTGGCGCTGCTCAAAGCCACCTTGAGGTCGTTTTTCTGGTCTCCGTCTGCCTGACCGTAGCTCGCCACCCGCTGCGCCACCACAGTCACGTACAGCGTTATGCCCTTCTCTCCTGGACTTGCGGCGGTGTAGACGAACGTTGGATCGCCACCGTAACTGAGCGAAAATGCCGCCAAAGACTCCTGGTTGAGCGGAACCTGGTTCGCGGAGGTTGCAGCCTCGGCCGCTTTACTGCGCTCCGCATGCTGAGGCATGTGCGTGCGCTTTACGGATGGTTTGGATTTGCTGGTGGTGACTGCTGCGGGCGCACCGAGGTCATGTGCTGCGTACTCCGCCAGACGGGTACGTGCCAGCGATTGCATCTGGCCCAGCACCTGCGCCTGCTCCGCATCGTTGTCCCAAACCAGCCGGAAGTCGTGGCTAGGCCGATCCTGCGCGTCTGAAACCGCTACCGCATGCTGCATTCCTGCCGGAATTCCCAGGAGCGGCTGCAACTCTTCCTCAGGCGTCTTCTCCCGTCCACGGTGCAGAATCGGCCGGTCGGGATCGTCGTGCAGCGAGCCGACGCTGGTCACGGCTGCCTGTGCGCTTTTCTTCTGTGCCTCCTTTCGCTGCTCCGGCGTGCGGCGGCGCAGAGTTGGGCGGTCGGGATTGCCCTTGGCGCTGTCGGGATCGACGTCGGCGTGGTCGTCAGGATCGGTCACAACCTTTCCGGAAGCCGCATCACTGCGGTCCACCGGCTGCGCGGGTTTCAGTTCAGGCTTGCCTGCGGAAGCCTCGCTTTTGTCGGCTGACTCGTCACCTTTACTGGAGAAGTGCGGCTTGTTGCCTCCGCTCACAATAACGGGCGAGATTGGACCGCTGTGCGCCTTGGTCGCCTTTGGCTTCACTTCCGGCTTGTACACTCCATAGCCAAACCAGCCGTCATCGTTTTCCTGATCGCTCGCAGACTTCAGACTACGGGCGAAGGCAAGCTCGAGCGTGCCTTCGTGCTCGCCCGCATGCTCCACCTCGAAGATGTTCCCGGTGTCGAGCGCCAGCGGCACTGGACGTGCCAAATAGATGCCTGCATCGCGCAGGCGTCCATCGACAAAGATGGACACCGGGATGATGCGGCTGGCCGTCGGCTTGTCCTTATCGCCCGTCCACTCGTACACCGCAATCGCTCGCACGACACTTTCGGGTTTCTCAACCGCATGGGTCTGACCGTGCCCCGCGATAGGCAGCAGCGCAGAGACGCATAACGTGGAGAGCAGTGAATGAGAAAGCAGAGTCTTCATCTTGGGTTTTAGAACAGGCGCATGCGGTCGCAGCCACAGAGCACTAGCCCATTAGACGCACAAACCACGAAACCTGTTTCGCTGTAAGCGCGGAAGGTGGTTCGCGTTACCCTTGAACCAGCATGGCACAGACCCCGCTGCTGGAAGCTCGCGACCTCTCGATCGCCTTTGGTGATCGCGTGGTGGTCAATCGCATTGCGTTCGCACTGGCGCCGGGCGAAACGCTTGGGCTTGTGGGGGAATCGGGCTCCGGCAAATCCGCCACCTCGCTGGCTTTGCTGCGGCTTCTTCCGGCTTCGGCCCGCGTCTCAGGCTCACTTATATTTCAGGGTCAAGACCTGCTGGGTCTTCCTGAAGATGCAATGCGCAGGCTGCGCGGTTCGGCGATTTCGATGATCTTTCAGGAACCCATGACCGCACTCAATCCGGTCATGCGGGTGGGCGAGCAGATTGCAGAAGGCTTGCGCGCGCATCATCCCGGGCTGCCGCGTGCGACCGTGCGCGAACGTGTGATCGCCGCCATGCACGAGGTCGCACTGCCTGCGCCGGAGACGCGCGTGAACAACTATCCGCACCAGTTCTCGGGTGGACAGCGGCAGCGTCTGCTGATCGCGATGGCTCTGATCAACCGTCCGCAGTTGCTGATTGCGGATGAGCCGACGACCGCGCTGGACGTGACCGTGCAGGCGCAGATTCTTGCGCTCCTCAAGGAGTTACGCCGCACCCATGGGCTTGCGATGCTGTTCATCTCGCATGATCTGGCTGTCGTGGGTCAGGTTGCCGATCGTATTGCGGTGATGCAGCGTGGGCACTTGGTGGAGCAGGCTACCGCCGCCGATCTGTTCCGTTCGCCTCAGCACGAGTACACGCGCCGCCTGCTGGCCAGTGCGCCCACCATGCGCACGGACCGCGCTGCCCCGCTCGCAACGTTGCGCTGAAGGCGCGCGAACCCACCCGCGCCCTGCGATAATGATCCGGGCCTATGCGCGCGCTGATTCTCTCTGACATTCACGGAAACCTGGAAGCTCTGGAGGCTGTTCTGACCGCTGCGGAAGGCCAGTGGGACGAGCTCTGGAATCTTGGCGACACGGTTGGTTACGGCGCGAGCCCTAACCAGGTGGTCGAGTGCATGCGCTCCCTGGGCACGGTGCATGTGCGGGGCAATCACGATCGCGTCTGCTGCGGCCTGACCTCGCCCGAGGGTTTCAACCCAATCGCAAAGTCAGCGGCTTTATGGACCCGCAAACAGTTAACTCCGGATAACCTGGCCTGGATTCAGGCGATGCCCCAGGGTCCTGTTACCGCAGGGAACGGTACGGTCACCTGCGCCCACGGCTCTCCGCTCGATGAAGACGATTACCTGCTGTCGGTGCGGGACGCCATGGCCCCGGTGCAAAGCATGCGGACCGCCATTACGTTCTTCGGCCACACCCACGTTCAGGGCGGCTTTTCTTATGCTCGGAACCAATGGCACGAACTTACGCCGCAGTTCGGTGCAATCGAAACGAGACGTGGACACCTGCCGATGGAAGCGCAATCGCAGCAGATCGTTCTGGAGCAGGGCAGCAAAGCGCTCGTGAATCCCGGTTCCGTGGGCCAGCCGCGGGATCACGACTGGCGCGCTGCTTTCGCGATCTACGACACCGCAGCCAGTGCGATTACGTTTCACCGCGTTGCTTATGATCTTGCGACCAGCCAGGCGAAGATTTTTAAGGCGAGGCTGCCTGAGCGGCTTGCATCGAGGCTGCGCGAAGGCCGCTGAGTGAGGCCTTCCAGATGCAAGTTCTAAAGGCCATTGCAAGAGACAAGTACAAACGCAGATTCCCTGCGGGAATGACAGCTAAAGACGTGTTCTGTTGTGTTGAAGTTCTGCTGTAGTGCCCAGAACGCTGCGGCTGCCGTGTCCCAGCCTCCTGGTTGTCATTCCCGGAGGGAATCTGCGTCTGTACTTGCTCAATCGCGCTGCTGCTCCAGTTGTGTTCCCAACTGCTCCCAATGAGTCAGCAACGCCGCGTGCTGCTCGCGAAGAAGGTTTAGCTCCGCCGAGACTTTCTGCGCCTCTTCGGCCGAGGTAAACACTCCGAGTTTCGTCTCGGCCAAGGCAATCTTTCCTTCAAGTTCCGGAATTGCCTCTTCAGCCTGCTGCACTTCTTCTTCCAGAAGCTTCAACTTGATCGGATTCAGCTTCTTCACCGCGATATTCTGGGCGGAGCTTGGTGTGGCACTCACTGCGGGAGCGGCCACCGGGAGGGGCGTAAGCGCGGCTAACACCTTTTCCGGTCCGCCTTGTTTGCGCCATAAATAATCTTCGTAGTTGCCGGGGTAAATGTGGACGCGCCGGTCCTCTACCTCGAACACTCGCGTGGCCAGGCCATCGATGAAATAGCGGTCGTGCGAGACAAACAAGACCGTGCCTGAAAAATTGCGAATGGCGTCGAGCAGAACATCCTTGGCGCGAAGGTCGAGATGGTTGGTCGGCTCATCCAACAGCAGCATGTTGGCCGGGGAGACCAGCATCTTTGCCATGGCATAGCGATTGCGCTCACCGCCCGAGAGCACGCCCAGCGTCTTGAATACGTCGTCGCCTGAAAACATGAAGCAGCCGAGGAGACTGCGCAACTCGACCACCGGAACTTTCGGTGCGATACCCGCGATATCGTCGAGCATCTTGGCCGCGCCGTCGAGCACCTTGTACTGATCCTGTGCAAAGTAGTCGGCCAACACGTTATGGCCCAGCTTGATGCTTCCTGACGTAGGCTCTTCCTGCCCACTCAACATACGGATCAGCGTCGATTTACCCGCGCCGTTCGCGCCAACGAGCGCGATTCGGTCGCCGCGATCGATCTGGAACGTAACGTCTTCGAGGACTTGTTTGATTCCGCCATCCGGCATCGGGTAGGACTTCGACAAATTGGTAACTTCAATCACGGTGCGTCCGCTCGCCGGTGGCTGCGGAATTGAAAAGTGAATGGTCGCCTCTTCGTCGGGCACCTGGATGCGTTCGATCTTCTCCAGCTCCTTGATGCGCGACTGTACCTGCTTCGCCTTGGTCGCCTGATAACGGAAGCGGTTGATGAAGGTTTCGAGATCGTCGATGCGCTCGCGCTGGTTTTTATAGGCGTTCAGCAGCTGCGTCTTGCGCTCTTCCTTCTGCACAATATACTTCTCATAGCCGCCGGTGTAGAAGTGCGCGCGCTTGTTCCACACCTCCACAGTTTTGCCTACTGTCACATCCAGGAAATAGCGATCGTGCGAGATCAGGACGAACGCGTTCTCATAGTTGCGCAGGTAGTCTTCAAGCCAGTTACGCGTTTCCAGATCCAGATGATTGGTCGGTTCATCGAGCAACAGGAGACTCGGCTTTTCCAGCAGCAGCTTGGCCAACGCGATGCGCATCTGCCAACCGCCGGAGAACTCTTCCGTGCGCCGCTCCCAGTCTTCTTTCGCGAATCCGAGGCCGCCCAGCACGGTGCCCACCTGCGAATCGAGCGTGTAGATATCGTGCGCATGCAGCACGTTCATAATGTGCGAGTAGCGATCGGCAGCAGCCTCATAGTCCTTCGAGCCGGGCTTCAAGTCGGAGAGTTTGCCGGTCAGATCTTCGGCTTCAATTTCCATGCCGCGCAGCTCGTCAAAGACGCTCAGGCACTCCTCGAAGACCGTCTTACCGCGCATCGCGAGGCCGTCCTGGGGCAGATAGCCCAGGGTCATTCCCTTGGTGCGCGAGACCACGCCATAGTCGAGCGACTCCAGCCCGGCGAGGATCTTCAGCAGCGTGGATTTTCCGGTGCCGTTACCGCCGACGAGACCGGTGCGTTCGTCGGGCGTAATGAGCCAGTTCACCTCTTCGAAGAGAAGTTTGGTGCCAAATCGTTTGCCTGCGCCAGAGAGTTGTAGCATCTCTTCCATTTTCTCATCCGGACGAGGGGTGGTCAGACAGCAACTCAGCGGAACGTTCTGCGCAGCTCTGCTGAACGATGAGACTTCGCCGACGCGCTTCCGACGCTTACTTTCTGCAAAGCCTCGCGTACACCGCGGCTTACACGCCAATACTGATACCTTATCGATGGAGGATTCTGATCATGGTCAAGGTTGGCGATGTTGTTGTGTTGAAATCAGGTGGTCCGCTAATGACAGTTGAGCAAGTAGGCCTAACGGTGAAGTGCACGTGGTTCGTACAGAATGTTCACCAAACCGGTCTGTTTAGCGGAGAATCTTTGCGTCTATCTACCGAGTAGTCGATAGTGCTCACAATTGACGTGATGGCGCCAGCTTTCGGCGTACGCCGGAACACGTGTACCGTCATAAAGCAGCCGCTGCGCTTCCTGCTCTGCTACCCTTCACCTGTGGAGTTTTAAGCACCCGGATGCAGGTTCAGCCCAACTTATTTCCCGATCCGCCGCCGCGGGTAGAACCCGATCGACAGACGCAGTCCTCGGCGGTAGCGCCGGTCTGGATGCAGCGGCTTTCACTGATGGTGCTGGTGTTGTTCTGCATTTATCTGGGCGCTGTGCTGGCGGCGCTTCCGTGGTGGCCGGCCGTCTGGGACCGCAACATCTACCTCACCTCGCACGTTCGCCTGTGGGCCATTCTGCGCCTGGGCTGGGTGCGCGGCGTTATCAGCGGACTCGGTCTGCTCGACATCTGGATCGGCATCTCAGAAGCGGTGCACTATCGCGACGATCGCGGTTGAGGCCGGAGATGTGCAATCGCAGGCCGTGACGCATGCGCGTGGTTTAAATAGCAGATCGATGCAACAGCAGGAGAATTCTTAACATGGCTTCGAACAAGTTTGTCCCCGCGCCTGAACCGTTGGGCGCCGCTCCGCTGGCGTATGAAAACCACGAATTTCTTGACTCCGACGATGGACGTCTACTGCGTATCCTCAGTGAATACCAGGAGCCGCTGGTGCGCTTCCGGCGCGAACGCATCGCCGATACGGTTGTGTTCTTCGGCTCCGCTCGTTTCCGCGCACTGGGAGCAGCCAATGATGCGCTGGAACTGCTTGAGAACACCGGGTCAGCCAGCGCCGCACCCGAGCAAGAGCAGCCGCGAGCCACCTTGGGCGCTTCCGAATTGCAAATCTCGCTCGCACACGCTGCCGTCGCGATGGCCCACTACTACGAGGACGCGCGCCGACTTGCCGGGATGGTAGCCAGTTGGTCGAAGTCTCTGCCAGGCCCGCTGCATCGTTTCGTCGTTACCTCAGGAGGCGGCCCTGGCATTATGGAAGCGGTCAACCGCGGCGCCTATGAAGCCGGTGCGAAAACGATCGGACTCAACATTCAACTGCCGTTTGAGCAGGCGCCGAATCAATACATCACGCCCGCGCTCAACTTCCAATTCCACTATTTCTTCATGCGCAAGTACTGGTTCGCCTATCTCGCAAAGGCGCTGGTCGTGTTTCCCGGTGGCTTTGGCACGATGGATGAGATGTTCGAGGTGCTCACCCTGGCTCAGACCAAAAAGCTCGAGCAGGCGATTCCGGTCATCCTCTACGGTTCGAAATACTGGAAGGGCGTGCTCAACCTTGAGGTGCTGGCGCAGAACGGAGCTATCGCAGCCAGGGATCTCGACCTGTTCCGTTTCGCCGACACACCTGAGGAGGCATTCGAGCTGCTGCGCACCGGGCTCGAAGTTTTTATTGAGCCACAGGACGCGACGCAGCCAACACAGGAGTGTCCCGAAGGTCCTCAGCCAACCGCGCAACAGGCGCTCGGCCCCAGGATGAACAAGACGCGCAAAGCCCGGCGCTAGACCTTCTGCACGCGCTGCACGTCGCGCACGCCCGGAACTTTGCGCAGATTATGCGTCAGTTTGGTCAGGTGGCGCATATCTACCGTCTCGACTACGAAATCGACGACAAAGGATCCATCGCTGGCGGGCTTTGAATCCACTGACCGGATGTTGGTTCCATCATCCGAGATGATGGCCGTGAACTCCTTGAGCATGCCCGCTTTGTCTTCGCAGAAGATGGTCAGCTTCACCGGGTACGTGGTCTTGGGGGTGCCGCTCGTTCCCGGGTCGGCACCCCACTCGACCTGGATTCTGCGGTCGGATTCGTAGAGTAGATTCTGCACGTTCGGGCATACCCGCGCATGCACCGCTACGCCTTTGCCGCGGGTCACGTAGCCGATGATCTCTTCGCCGCGAATGGGATTGCAGCAGCGGGCGCGGTAGACCAGAAGATCATCCTGGCCTTCGACCTGGAGCGAATCCGAACCACGGCCGAAGAAGACGCGCTTGACTGCGTCCGACATATGGGCAAGGGTGTTGCCTACGCCGGTGGCGGCTTCGGTCTTGTCAATCGCTGAGGCGTCAGCGGCGGTGGCTGCGCCGGGCTGCAACTTGTTCAACACCACGCGCGCGGAGTATTTGCCGAAGCCGACGCCGGCGAGCAGCTCCGCCTCGGTGCCCAGGCCGTAGTCGTTCGCGGCCCGCAGGAAATCCGCGTCGGTGATCTTCGACCACGCGACCTTCCACTTGCGGGCTTCGCGCTCGAGAAGCTTCTTGCCGATCTCGATAGCGCGCTCGCGTTGATGTTCGTTGAGCCAGTGCTTGATCTTGTTGCGTGCACGCGAGCTCTTGGTGAACGAAAGCCAGTCGCGGCTGGGCGGGTGCCCTGCCTGGGTCGAGACCTCGACGATGTCGCCGTTGCGCAGCCTTGTCCTGAGCGGCACGATGCGCCCATTCACCTTGGCGCCGACGGTCGTATTGCCTACTTCAGTATGGATGGCATACGCGAAGTCAATCGGGCTCGCATCTTTTGGCAGGACAACCACCTTGCCCTTGGGGGTGAAGGTGTAGACCTCCTCGGGGTAAAGGTCCAGCTTCAGGGTCGACATGAACTCGTTCGGGTCCGACATCTCCCCGATCATGTCCACAATCGAACGTGCCCAGTTCAGTGTCTGATCAGACTTGTTAGCGTGGTGCACTTCACCTTCGCGCCGGGCGTCCACGACCTCGCCGGCTTTGTACTTCCAGTGGGCGGCGATACCTTGTTCCGCAACGCGATGCATCTCTTCGGTGCGGATCTGCACTTCAAACTGATGTCCGCCGGGAGCGATCAGGGTTGTGTGCAAGGACTGATACAGATTCGGGCGTGGCGTGGCGATGAAGTCCTTGAAGCGGCCGGGGACGGGCCGCCACTGATTTTGCAGCAGGCCAAAGATGGCGTAGCAGTGCGCTACAGAGTGGCAGATTACGCGCACGGCGAGCAGATCGTAAACCTGCTCGACCGGGATATTTTGTGCGGAAAGCTTCTGCTGAATTGAATAGAGCCGCTTAATTCGTGACTCCACGCGGGCTTCAATGCCGGCCTGCGCCAGCGTGGACTCGATCGTACGCACGATGGAGGCCAGGAACTCCGTGTTGGCGCCCTTCAGGCTTTCCACTTCCTGCGCGACCTGCAGGTAGGAGTACGGATCGGTATAGCGGAAGGCAAGGTCTTCGAGCTCGCCGCGCAATTTGCCCATGCCCAGCCGGTGCGCCAGAGGAGCGAAGATGTCGAGCGTCTCCTGGGCAATCTTCTGCTGCCGCTCTGGCTTCAGATATTCGAGCGTGCGCATGTTGTGCAGGCGGTCGGCCAGCTTGATGATGACGACGCGGACGTCGGTGACCATGGCCAGCAGCATCTTGCGAATGTTCTCGGCCTGATGGTCTTCGCGGTTGGCGAATTTGATCTTCTCGAGCTTGGTGACGCCTTCTACGATGTGCGCCACCTGCTCGTTAAACCGGCGCGCGATTTCAATTGAGGTCACGTCGGTGTCTTCGACTGCATCGTGCAGCAGCCCCGCGGCGATTGCTGTTGAATCCATCTTCAGGTCAGCTAGAATCTGACAGACCTCCAGCGGATGGATGATGTAAGGCTCGCCGGACGCGCGGCGCTGGCCGGAGTGCTGCTGAACGCAGAACTCCCAGGCGCGGCGGATGAGGTCGAGGTCGTCGTTGGGCCGGTTGCGGTGGACCGTTTCGAGGAGGTGGTCGAAGCGGGTGCGCAGGGCTTCCGCATCGGGATGCAATTGGGCTGGAGGTTCGGGCGGAAGAGAGGTGAGTTCCGCGGCAGGCTTCGTCAGCATGCCTTTGGGTTCTACTGTCTCGCTGACCGCAGCCGCTTCCTCGACCGGGAGATTAGCGGTCGCCGCAACTGCGGAAATCAAGCCCACCCCTGCCGATGACTCGGACGAGGGATCGGCCTCGATAGGGTTCGGGTTAGCGGGCGGCACGCTTGCCATAGTGCATTATAGGCTGGCGCAGTCGTGCAAAAAGCTGAGGACACGTCAGCCCGTGAGTGCCGCTCCTCCAAAAAGTGATGGCGTTGAGAGGATGTATTGCATCTGGGGCTAGACCAGCGCGGGGGCGGGGAGGATTTCTTCTACGTCGATCATCTGGGTGGGGTAGACGCCGGTGTAGCAGGCGGTGCAGAAGCTGGCGGGGGAGAGGCCATCTGCTGGTTCGCCCGTTGTGCACGAGTGGGTGAGGCCGACCAGCGAGAGGTAGGCGAGGGAGTCGGCCTCGATGAACTGGCGGATTTGTTCGAGTGATTGATTGGCCGCGATGAGGTGTTCTTTGGACGGCGTGTCGACGCCGTAGAAGCAGGGCGAGATGGTGGGCGGGCAGGAGATGCGGAGGTGGACTTCGGTGGCTCCGGCGGCGCGGACCATGCGCACGATTTTGCGGGATGTCGTCCCGCGGATGATGGAGTCGTCGACCAGAATCACGCGCTTGCCTTCGAGCAGGGCGCGGCTGGGGTTCAGCTTCATGCGGACGCCGAAGTCGCGCACACGCTGGGTGGGTTCGATGAAGGTGCGGCCGACGTAGTGATTGCGGATGAGGCCGAAGTTGAAAGGGATGCCCGATTCCGCCGCATAGCCGATTGCGGCGGTTACGCCGGAGTCGGGGACGGGGACGACGAGGTCTGCCGACACGCCGGATTCTCTTGCCAGTTGTCGCCCCATCTCTTCGCGGCTTTTCTGCACCCAGCGACCGAAGACCCGGGAGTCTGGGCGGGCGAAGTAAACGTGTTCGAAGACGCAGGAGGCAGGAGGGACGCTGCCCTTCGCGAAATGGCGGCTGGTAAGCCCGTCCTCGCTGACCATGACGAGTTCGCCGGGTTCGACGTCGCGTTCGTATTTTGCGTGCAGCAGGTCGAGGGCACAGGTTTCGGACGCGAAGCAGAAGGTGTCCGGCTCGCCGTTTTCGCCGGCAATTCGACCGATGCACAGGGGACGGAAGCCGTGGGGATCGCGCGCTGCAAAGATGCGATTGCGCGTCAACATGACGATGGAAAATGCGCCGTCGACTTGTTGGAGCGCCTCGGCCATGCAGTCGATCAGGGTGTTGCAGGTGGAGTGCGCGATGAGTTGAATGATGATTTCGGAGTCGGAGGTGGTCTGGAAGATTGCGCCGTCGCGCTCGAGGCGGGCTTTGGCGGTGCCCAGGTTGATCAGGTTGCCATTGTGCGCGATAGCGATGAGGCCCCGGGTGGATTCGACCGAGATGGGCTGCGCGTTGAGGAGGGCGGAGTCGCCTGTCGTCGAGTAGCGTGTATGGCCGATGGCGAGGTGGCCGGGGAGTTTGGCGAGTACGTCGTCGGTAAAGATTTCGGAGACCAGGCCCATACCCTTGATGTCGTGTACGTCGGTGCCGTCGGCTGACGCGATGCCGCCGGATTCCTGCCCACGGTGCTGGAGCGAGTAGAGGCCCCAGTAGGTCAGGCGGGCGGCATCGGGGTGGTTGTAAACGGCCATGACGCCGCAATGTTCGCGGAGTTTGTCGAAGGGTGTGGCGTCGTCACTCGGCGGAGGTATGGTCGGGGTCAACAGGGGCATGAAATCGGGTTCGATTCTCCTTCTAAAATCAGGCGAAATATCGTTTAGGTCGATGACATCCACCTCCATCGGCAGGTCAGACTGGACAAAAGCATCCTGTAAGTCTCCACGCATTCCCACCGGCATTGGTTCCAGACCTCCAATGGCAAGGTCGAGGTCGGATCGGCGTCTCGCCCGACCAAAAGTCCGCGAACCGAAGGCCCACACGGGACGGTCGGCAACGTACGTGGTGAGCACCCGATGGACGATCTCCAGTTCCTCGAAAGTGAGGCCGATTTGAGCTGCAATGGCCTGAGACTCGCTAGCTATCATCGGCTTGCCGCCTTTCCAACTCGCCCAATAGGAATACAGCTTCGTCGGCGAACTCCCGCGCAAACGCAACTACTTCCAAAGCACGTTGTTCGGTGTAAGTGTGGGCGACCGTGTTACGAGCGTCGCGGAACTTACGAAATGCAGGCCACCCGTTTCGCACGATCCCAAGCTCATCAGCCCGACGGATCATGGTTTGAAAACTGATCTCCGGGATCTCGTCAGGCCTCAAAGACTCAAGTTCGACATAGCGTTTGATCGCCTGAATCGCCAATTCATAAACGATCAGGAAATGCATAACGACGGAATCGCGATTCGCCCGGCGACCCGGCTCCTCGCTGTACTCGACCAGCACGAGTTTGAACTGACTCAGGGCTTGAGACAGGAAAGACATGTCCAGGCGATTTGGGCCGTTCATGCCGAAATCTCCTCGGCAAGTTGGGATTGGAGGGACTGGGCCCAGGGCTGGCGCAGGCTGGCGATGTCGGCTTCGATGAGTGTGAGGCCTGCGGCGTTGATCTCGATTTTATCGGCGATGGTTTCGCCCACGTCGAGCGGCCAGATTTCCCCGGTCTGGTCGAGCATGGTTAAGATGGCGGCGTAGTGTTCGGGCGCGCAGGTGACGATCACCTCAGACGCGTTCTCGTTGAAGAGCGCGGCGGGGTAGTCTGGCTCGCGGAGTGCGCCGAGCGTAACGCGGACACCGATGCCGCTGGCGAGTGACGACTTAGCCAGAGCGACGGCCAGGCCACCATCGGAGATGTCACTTGCGCTGCGGATCAGGCCAACTTTGCTTAGTTGGGCTAGCGCGCGATGCAAGGCTGCTTCTGCGTGAACATCCAGTGCAGGAAGCTCGCCCCAGAAGCTGCCCAGGATCTGCTGTGCGTAAGCGGACGAGCCAATCTCATTCTCGCCGGCGGAATCGAAGCCTGCCGTGGATTGCAAGAGCAAGACCTTATCGCCTATGCCCTGAAAGCTGCTGGGTACGGCCCTCCTTACGTCGTCAAGAATGCCGACTACGCCGATCACCGGGGTGGGGTAGATGCCTTCGCCTTTGGTCTCGTTGTAGAGCGAGACATTGCCGCCGGTGATGGGGGTGCCGAGGGCTTCGCAGGCTTCGGCGATGCCGTCAATGGTGGCGGAGAACTGGGCCATGATCTCGGGCTTTTCCGGATTGCCGAAGTTGAGGCAGTTGGTTGCAGCTACAGGGGTTGCGCCGGTGCAGGCGACTTTGCGGGCGGCTTCGGCGACGGCGTGCATGGCGCCGAGTTTGGGGTCGAGATAGCACCAGCGGCTATTGCCCGCAAGAGCCATGGCGAGGCCGCGCTCGGGTTTTGGTGCTGATCCATCCCACGTCTCAGAAGCGAGACGCGGCGCACCCGCAGCGGACGTGTGCGAATACAGGGGTCCTTCGCTGCGCTCAGGATGACGAGCTTCGGGCGCGTTCGGTTCGCCTGTGCCCTTGATGCGGATGACTCCTGCCTCGCTGCCGGGGCCCTGGACGGTGTTGGTCTGGACCATGGAGTCGTACTGCTCGTAGATCCAGCGTTTGGAGCAGATGTTGGGGCTGGCGAGAAGTTTTTTCAGGTCGGCGGTGTAGTCGCGGGGTTTGTTCAGCTCTTCGAGGACCCAGGCGGGCGGGTCTTTCGGGACCGGCGGGTTCCAGGTGCCAACTGGGCGTTTGTAGACGGGGGCTTCATCGGTCAGGGCTTTGTTGGGGATTTCGGCTTCGAGGACTCCCGCGTGATACACGCGCATGAAGTCGTCGGCGGTGACGACGCCCACTTCAGCGCAGTCGAGCCCCCACTTGGTGAAGACGTCGATGACCTCCTGCTCGCGGCCTTTCGCAGCAACCAGCAGCATGCGCTCCTGCGACTCCGACAGCATGATCTCGTAGGTAGACATGCCGGACTCGCGCTGGGGCACGCGGTCGAGTTCGATGGTGACGCCCAGGTTGCCGCGTCCGCCCATCTCGCAGGTCGAGCAGGTCAGCCCGGCTGCGCCCATGTCCTGAATGCCGAGAACGGCACCGGTTTGCATGGCTTCGAGACACGCCTCCAGCAGCAGCTTTTCGAGGAACGGATCGCCCATCTGCACGTTCGGCCGCTTCTGTTCCGAGCCCTCGGTAAATTCTTCCGAGGCCATTGTGGCTCCGTGGATTCCATCGCGCCCGGTCTTCGCGCCGACGTAGAAGACGGGATTGCCGACGCCTTCAGCCTTGGCGTAAAAAATCTCGTCCGTGCGCACCAGGCCCAGGGCAAACGCGTTGAGCAGGGGATTGCCCGAATAGCAATCCTCGAAGCGCGTCTCCCCGCCAAGGTTGGGCACGCCGAAACAATTGCCGTACCCGCCCACGCCATGCACTACGCCCGTCATGGTCTGGCGGTTGCGGGCGTAGTCGATAGGGGAACTCTGTGGCGGCGCGGGTGAAGCAGATTCCTCCGCTGCGCTGCGGGATGACAAGGATTTGGGTGAGGGTGACGAATCTGAAGGAGTGAGAGGGCCGAAGCGAAGAGAATCCATCACCGCCAGCGGCCTTGCGCCCATGGTGAAGATGTCGCGTAGGATGCCGCCTACCCCGGTCGCCGCACCCTGGTACGGCTCGATGTAGCTGGGGTGGTTGTGGCTCTCAATTTTAAACGCGCAGGCCCAGCCTTCGCCCACGTCGATGATGCCGGCGTTCTCGCCCGGACCCTGCACCACCGCGCCCGGGCCGCTCAGGCGTTTGCCCTTGGTTGGCAGACGCTTCAGGTGGACGCGCGAACTCTTGTAGCTGCAATGTTCGCTCCACATGACCGAGAAGATTCCCAGCTCCGTGATCGAAGGCGTACGCCCCAGCTTTTGGACGATGGACGCATACTCGTCCGGCGTGATGGAATGCGTCTTCAGCAGCGCCGGCGTAATCTCGGCTGCGGTCGGGATTGCGCGTGAGGAAACAGGGGCTTGAGCTTCAAGATTCGGCATGGCTCGCTGCCTCGATTGTCGCATGGAGACCACGTCTGCGGGCTACGCGAGCCCGCGTCCGGTAGAACCGAACCCACCCGCGGCCCGTTCAGTTTCGTCCAGCGATTCGGCAAAGGCAAACGTCGCTTGCAGCATGGGAATGATGCGCATCTGGGCGATGCGGTCGCCCGCGGAGATCTGGTGCGGAGTAGACGACAGATTGACCATTACCACCTTCACCTCGCCCCGGTAGCCGGGGTCGATCACGCCCGCCAGCGTGGTCAGCCCGCGCAGCGCCAGCCCGGAACGATCCTCAATCAGCGCACCAAATCCCGGCGGCATTCCCAGCGCTATCCCGGTCGCAATGGCCAGCGTTGCACCGGGTTGAACCGTACAGTCAGACACCGTATAAAGGTCGGCCGCGAGGTCGCCATGCGCGCCGGAATGGGCGTAGCTCGGAAGCTGCGCGTCGGGGTGCAGACGTTGAACCAGGATGTGAGGCATCATCTCGAGTTCGATTCTAGCCGGATGAATTTGCCACTCGCGCGCCGGGCTAGTGGCCGAACTGATCCGCTGAGAGCAGATTCCTTTCGGAATGACAACAGGCGAGCAGAGTCCCGTCGAGAAGGGCAAATCGAGAAGGGCAAAATGGTCGACCCGCTGGCCAATAGCTTTGTTTGAGCCAGGCTTTTGTGTTCTCTCCAGACGATAGAATCACCAGATGCGTATGCGGCTCGCCAGCTTCTTCAAAGGCCCGAAGGGGTTTGGGTCGCCGCGCCGCATGTTCTGGGTCGCGCTGGTGGCTCGGCTGCTCGTCATTACGATCGGCCACACCTATCGCATGCGCGCGCTGATGGATCACTTTCAGTTTGGCTGGGAGATGGGCCGCATCGCCCGTGCGCTGGCCACCGGGCAAGGATTCGCCAATCCCTTCAACGCGCCCTCTGGGCCCACCGCGTGGACGCCGCCGCTTTATCCACTCATTCTCGGCGGCGTGTTCAAGCTCTTTGGCGTGTACACACTCAAGTCCGGGTGGGTCATCCTGGCGATCAACTCCGTGCTTTCGGCCGCCGCTGCGCCTGCGGTGTACGAGATGGCCTGGCGCTGTTTTGGACGCGACCGCGAAGGCCGTGTGAATCCTGAGGGCATGAAGGTGGCGCTCTGGTCAGGCTGGCTCTGGGCTTTGTATCCCGCGGCCATGCAGTACGCCGTTCACTGGGTCTGGGATATGTCGCTAACGGTGGCGCTCTTCGCCTGGACGCTGGTGTTTGCGTTGCGTGTTCGCGGCATTGGCGATCCTGTTGAGCAAGCTGAACGGGGCGGATTTCAGACTGCACGATACTGGGCAATCTTCGGCATTCTGTGGGGTCTGGTTGGCCTCTCGAACAGTTCGCTCTTCACGTTTCTGCCCTTCTGTGGCGTGTGGATGGTCTGGCCGGAACTCAAGCCGCGCCTGGCGCTTGCCCTGCGCAACGCGACGCTCTCGGCCACCTGCTGCGCGATCGTGCTGAGCCCGTGGATTGTCCGCAACTGGCTCGTCTTTCACGCTTTCATTCCGATGCGTTCGACGATGGGCGCGGAGCTCTACCAATCCGTGCTGCCGTCGAATCAGGGGTTTCCGTGGGGGCCTACGCTCCCCATGGCCCCGTCGGACCCGCGCTTTCAGCAGTATCTGCGTATGGGCGAGGTCGCCTACGCGAAGCATCAAGGTCAGCTCGCCAGGCCCATCATTCGCGCCAACAAATTGCGGCTAGTGGGGTACGTCCTGCGCCGCATTGATTTTTTCTGGGTCAGCGTTCCGCATCCGGTCGACAAAAGTCTTTTCACCGAGGTAGTGCGCGAGAGCAACTACGCGTTCCTGAGCCTCGCCGCGTTGCTGGGTCTTGCGTTGGCGCTGCACCGCCGTCAGCCTGCGGCGTGGCTGTTCTTCTGGGCGTTCCTCACGATTCCGCTGATCTATTACCTGATTACCGTGCAGGCGCGGTTTCGCCATCCGCTTGAGCCCATAATGACTATCCTGATCGTCTATCTGTTTCAATCGGCAGAGCGGCCGCATCCGCACCGACAACATGCGCACGCACAAGGAGAACGCCCATGAAGTCCATACTGATCACCGGAGGCTCCGGGTTTTTTGGCGGCGTGCTCAAGCGGCGTCTGCTCGCCGAAGGCTACGGGGTGGTGAATCTCGACCTTGTCGCCGACAACGATCAGGCCGCGAACCTTACCAGCATCCGGGGTGACATTCGCGACGCTCCGCTGCTTGCCCGCCTCTTCGCCGAGCACAGCTTTACGGCTCTCTTCCACTGCGCGGCGATGCTGGCGCACGACACCATTTCGAAGGATGACCTGTGGACCTCGAACGTGGACGGCACTCGGCGTATCGCTGAAGCCTGCCGCAACGCGGGCGTCAGGCGGTTGGTAAATATCTCGTCCAATTGCTTGTGGGCCAGCAACCTGGGGCATGAGGTCGCCGAAGACGAACCGCCCGCTCCGGTAGAACTTTACGGCCGGTCCAAGCTCGCCGCAGAGCGCTCGCTCGCCGAGTTCCCTGAGCTCGACATCGTTACCATCCGCTGCCCCACGATTATCGACAGCGGACGTCTCGGCCTGCTCGCCATCCTGTTCGAGTTCATCGACGACGGGAAGAAAGTCTGGGTGGTAGGCGATGGCGGGAACCGCTACCAGTTCATCTATGCGCAAGACCTGGCCGACGCCTGCCTGCGCACCCTCAGCTACGAGGGCTCCGACCTCTTCCACATCGGCTCGGAGAACGTGTGTTCTCTGCGCGAGGTGTACCAGGCTGTAATTGACGCGGCCCACACCGGGGCCCGGGTTGCCTCACTGCCCAAAGGTCCAACGCTTGCGGCGATGAAGGCGGCGCACACGCTGGGCATATCACCGCTTGGGCCATACCATTACCGCATGATCGCAGAGGATTTCATCTTTGACACACACCATATTCGCGAGCGGCTCAACTGGCGACCCACTCTTACGAACCAGCAGATGATGATCGAGGCTTACCGCTACTACGCACGCGGCAAGAAAGAGATCCATGCCCGCAAAGATGTTTCGGCCCACTCGAAGCCGGCCAGCATGGGCGTGATCCGTTTGCTCAAATGGATCTCCTGACCGATCTGGATGGCAACTCATGTTGCCAACCCGTTCTACTCCGGGAGCGCCCGCATGAGCAGCACACACGGTGCAAGCACCGCAATCACCCAGATCGCCGCCGGAAACAAGGTATGAACACTGTGCATTGAGGCCTCCTTTGCGCGAGAGCTACAACCCTCGCCTGTTGACACCATCGCATCAGCTCACATCCATGGACATCCCACGGCTGCGCTATTACGTTTGTGCCCTGCGAAAACGCCGTCTGGCACCCGCGCGGCGGTGACATAAAATGGAGGTCTATGCCGATCGACCTAAACGCAACGCTCAGCGTCTCGGACCCCGAGATCGCCGCCCAGGTCCGCAACGAAGTTACGCGCCAGCACGATGGCCTGGAGATGATTGCGTCCGAAAATTTTGTCTCGCGCGCGGTGCTCGAGGCCGCCGGAACGGTCTTCACCAATAAATATGCGGAGGGCTATCCGGGCAAGCGTTATTACGGCGGCTGTAAGTTCGCAGACGTGGTTGAAAACCTTGCGCGCGACCGCGTCCAACAGCTCTTCCACGCCGATCATGCCAACGTGCAGCCGCACTCCGGATCGCAGGCTAACGCCGCCGCGTTCATGACGCTGCTCACTCCCGGCGACACCATCCTGGGTCTCGATCTTGCGCATGGAGGACACCTGACCCACGGCCACAAGCTGAACTTTTCCGGCAAGCTCTACAAGGTTGCGGGCTACCAGGTCCGCAAGGACACCGAGGTTGTCGACTACGACGAGTTGGAAGCGCAGGCCGTCCGCGAACAGCCCAAGATGATCATCGGCGGCGGCAGCGCTTATCCGCGCCAGTTCGACTTTGCGCGTATGCGTCAAATTGCGGATAAAGTGGGGGCCTACCTGCTGGTCGATATGGCGCATTTTGCGGGGCTCGTCGCGGGCGGCGTGCATCCCTCGCCCGTGCCGCACGCCCACGTCGTCACCTCTACCACGCACAAGACTCTGCGCGGTCCGCGCTCGGGGCTGATTCTCTGCCAGCAGGAGTTCGCCGCCGGAATGGATCGCTCTGTATTTCCCGGCCAGCAGGGCGGGCCGCTGATGCACGTGATTGCTGCCAAGGCAGTCGCTTTTCGCGAGGCGCTCCAGCCCGAGTTCGCCGCCTACGCGCAACAAATCGTGACCAACGCAAAGGTTCTGGCTGCCGCGCTGGCTGAAAAAGGTTTCCGCATCATCTCGGGCGGAACCGACACTCACGTCATTTTGATCGACGTGTTTGAAAAAGGCATGCTTGGCTCTGAAGCCGAACACGCCCTGGGCGAAGCGGGCATTACGGTCAACAAAAATGCCATCCCGTACGACACGAATCCGCCTATGCGCCCGTCGGGCATTCGCATCGGGACGCCCGCTCTGACGACGCGTGGCATGAAGGAGCCCGAGATGCAGCGCGTCGCGTCGTGGATCGTCGAAGCGCTGGAACACCGCAGCGATCCTGCGGCCCTCGCCCGCATTCGGGCGCAGGTCGGCGAACTGGCCGAGCAGTTCCCGCTCTACGAATTCCTGCGGCACTAGAGTCAGCGCCCGCGACTTTGTTGCCGAATGAGAGTTTGCAGAAGCTGAGTGCAACCCACGCTGCCAAAGTCGGTCTCGGCTTATCAACTTGAGCCTGACAAAAATCCGAGCGGCAAAGGCTGCTCCGTGCGCTAAGATCATCGTCGCGACATTTTGCATCCCAGGAGATTTATGACACTGACGCTGCTCGCATGGCTGGTTGCAATTCCGCTGCTCGGCGGCCTGACCGGGCTGCGGACCATGACGCCTATCGCGGTTCTCTGCTGGTTCTCGTGGATCGGCCACCTCGACGTCTTCGGCAGCTGGGCCGCCTGGACCGGCAGCGGCATTTCGGTCAGCGTTTTCACCCTTCTCGCCCTGGGCGAACTCATTGGGGACAAGCTGCCCAAAACGCCTGCGCGCACCTCTGCCTTCCCGCTGATTGCTCGCATCATCTTCGGCGGCCTGGTGGGTGCCATTGCTGCTAAGGGACTTGCGGGATCACCACTTGAAGGCGCTTTACTGGGCGGTCTTTCCGCGGTTGCGGGAGCCTTCCTTGGCTTCCATGTCCGTCAGTGGCTGGTGAAAGAAAAGAATTGCCGCGACTGGTATATTGCCTCCGCCGAAGATGCCCTTACGATCCTGTTGTCCGTGCTGGCCATGGGCATTGTTACGGGGTAGAGCAATCCAAATGCAGATTCCCTGCGAGAATGACAACCAAAGACAGAACCGCTGACGATTGACCGGGATTGGGGTTTGGGTTTAGCGCTCGAATTCGAACGTCGTCCGCCAGTTGTTGTCGGGGTCGAGCACCATCGCTGCGTCGAAAGTCTTTCCGGCCTTGCTCTTGAATCCCCGGACCACTTTTGTCTTCCCCTTCACCACCAGCTCGCGAAGCTGGGATGCAGTCAGCTTCTTGTTGGCCACGATGGTGGGCAAGGTAAACGTGCAGCCCTCGCGAAAGCGCGCGCAGCCGAAGAACGCCTGCCCCGGCTTTTGGTTCAACACGCCAGCGCGGCATTTCGGGCAGACCATCTCGCCCTTGGCTGCCTGGATTGGCGCAGGCGCCGGCCCGTTGCCAGAGCTTTTCTGTGCCGCCGCAGACTCGATCGGACGTGCCTGCAGGGCTATGGGCATATCTCGCACCAGCCCGCGCGCTACCTCGGCCAGCAGATCGTTGGCGGCGAGCTTGCCCTGCTCGACCTGTTCGAGCCGGGCTTCCATATCGCCAGTCAATTCGGGGCTGGCGAGGTGCGGGAGCGTCGCCAGCAACTGCGCAATCAGCGCGACTCCTTTGGCCGTGGGATCGAAGTGCTTGCCATCCCGCACCATGTACTCGAGATCGAGCAGGCGCTTCAGGATCCAGGCGCGTGTGGCCTCTGTTCCGAGGCCGCGTCCGCGCATCGCCTCGCGCAGGGCATCATCGTCCAACTTACGCCCGGCTGTTTCCATCGCGGTAAGCAGCGACGCATCCGTAAACCGGGGTGGAGGCTTGCGTGCCTTGGTCACCAACTCCGCGTCAAGTACGGACAGCCGTTCGTCTTTCTTGACCTCCGGCAGATCTTGCGCTGCGTCTTCCTCGCCCTCTGCCCGGGCTGCGCTGTAGTCCCGATTTCCGGATAATACCGTCCATCCGGCTGCCACCAGCCGCGTTCCCGTGGCGCGGAACCTGTGTCCTGCGGCGAGCACGTCGATGCGCGTTTCTTCAGATTCGCGGTCAGGTAGAAACATGGCGAGGAAGCGCTCCGCAACCAACGTGTAGACGCGCCGTTCGTCCTGGCCAAAAGAGGCGGGCGCGGGTTTTGCGGTCGGAATAATCGCATGGTGATCGGACAGCTTCGATCCGTCGACGAACCGCTTCGAAAGCTTCGGCCCGTTCTTCGCGCGGTGCAGGGCCTGTGCCAATGCTTCGTCACGTCCGCTCAGACGCAGAGCCCGCAGCACGCCGGGGAGGGCCGCGACCATATCCTCGGACAGGTAGCGCGAACTGGAGCGCGGATAGGTGATCGCCTTCTGCTCATAGAGCGCCTGCGCCACTTGAAGCGTTCTGTCTGCTGTCAGACCGAATCGGCGGTTTGCTTCTTTCTGCAGCTCGCCTAGATTGTGCAGTTGCGGGGGCGGCGTGCGTTTCGGCTTCTTCTCGACCGAAGTCACCTGGGCCGGCGTTCCTTCGGGCAGGTCGGCGAGAATAGCCTCGGCCTGCGCGCGCTCCTCAAAGTCGTATTTACCCTGCGCGGTCAGCGCGCGCGCCACGAAGGCGCCCCACTCGCCCACCAGCTCTGCGTGCACCTCAAAGAACGGCGTCTGCACAAAGTTGGCAATCTGGTGATGCCGCGCGACGACCATGGCCAGGGTCGGTGTCTGGACCCGCCCGACGCTGCACAATTGATGGTTGTTCAACGTGCTCGCCCGGGTATGGTTCATGCCGATCAGCCAGTCGAGCTGCGCGCGGGCCAGGGCGGCAGCGGCGAGATTGTCGTAGTCCGCTGCGGGCCGCAGCCGCGTCAGTGCTTCTGCGATCGCCTCTTCGGTCAGCGATGACGTCCAGAAGCGCAGGACCGGCTTCTTCGCCCCGGCGAGCATGTAAATACGGCGGAAGATCGCCTCACCCTCCCGCCCGGCGTCGGTGGCGTTTACGATCTCCGTCGTGCGCTTATCCAGCATCAGCCGCTTGACCACCGCGAATTGCTCTTTGGTTCCGGGTTCGGCGACAAACTTCCAACTGGCAGGCACCATTGGCAGGGCATCACGCCGCCAGGGCTTACCCCACGCCGGATTCATCTCGTCCGGCTCGGCGAACCGGACCAGATGACCGATTGCGTAGGTCACCAGGGCATCCGGCCCGGAGAAAAATCCCTGTTCGCGGCGCGTACAGCCCAGCGCCCGGGCGATCTCTTTGGCCACCGAGGGCTTCTCCGCTATCACCAACCGCATCGTTGTTTTAGTTTACTGCCGGGCAAACTGCGGGTATCCGTGCGGCGCGGCGATTTGAGTAAGCTAGGAGGATGAGTCTTTCGCCCGTCCTGATCCTGTTCGAGATCATTGTGCTGGTCTTCTCGCTGAGCCTGCACGAGGCTGCGCACGCCTGGGCCGCGATGCGTCTGGGCGATGCCACCGCGTTTATGCTGGGCCGCGTGACGTTGAATCCCTCCAAGCATATCGACCCGTGGGGAACCATTGTCATGCCGCTGATTGCGCTGATCAGCGGGTTTCCGCTGATTGGCTGGGCGCGCCCGTGTCCGATTACGCTGCGCAACTTCCGCAGGGTGAAACGCGATGACATCCTGACCACGCTCGCCGGACCCCTGAGCAATCTTCTGCTCGCAGTGGTTTCGCTGATCGGTCTGGTCGTCCTCAAGCATTTGCCGGGGATCGGTGAGGAGACGGTGGCTGCGGCCGTGTTGATGACGCGGCGCGTGCCGGTGGACATGTCGACGCTGCCGCGTATTTTTCCGCTAGCCCTGCTGCTCTACTACGGCATTCTGACCAACGTTCTGCTGTTCTGTTTCAACCTCATTCCTTTGCCCCCGCTCGACGGCAGCCGGATTATTCGTTATTTTCTGCCGTATGCGGCCGGGCAGATGCTTGATCGCATCGGCAACTGGGGCATCTTCATCATTTTCCTGTTTGCCGGCTGGATTTTGTTCCCGATTTATCTGCCGGTGCTGAGTCTGTTCAACCATGCGCTCGCGGCCCTCTAACCAACGCACTCCTGTACGATTTTGTGAAACGAAGGAGTTGAGTCCAATCACAGGCATGAACGAGATCACTCCAACCTCCGGCCGCAGGCGCGTGCTCAGCGGCATGCGGCCCACCGGCAAGCTGCACCTCGGCAATTACATGGGTGCGTTGTACAACTGGGTCAGGCTGCAGCAGGAGTATGAATGCTTCTTCTTCATCGCCGACTACCACGCCCTGACCACGGACTATGCCGATACCAGTCAGTTGAAGGGGAATATTCACCAGGTTGCGCTGGATTTTCTCGCCGCCGGCCTGGATCCAGAGCAATGCACCATCTTCCGCCAGTACCACGTCCCGGCGCATGCTGAACTCTATGCTTTGCTGGCCAACATCACACCGCTCAGCTGGCTGGAGCGCGTACCAAGCTACAAGGATCAGCAGGAGCAGCTGAAGGAAAAAGACCTCGCCACGTTCGGGTTTCTTGGCTACCCTTTGCTTCAGTCAGCCGACATCCTCGTCTACCAGCCGACCTTTGTTCCTGTGGGCCAGGACCAGGCGGCACACGTGGAGATCACCCGCGAAATTGCTCGCCGCTTCAACTTTCTGTACCCGCGGGCGGGCGATCTGCCGGTTGAACCACGGAGGACGTTGCCAGAGCACATGGAAAGCCCGGCTGTGCTCGATCCGATTCTGCCCGAGCCTCAGGTTCTGCTTACCCCGAGTCCTAAGCTGCCTGGCACTGACGGACGCAAGATGTCGAAGAGCTACGGCAATACCATCCTGCTCTCGGACACGGAAGCGACGATTCGTGCCAAGTTGAAGACGATGGTGACCGACCCGGCACGTGTGCGCCGCACCGACCCGGGAAATCCGGATGTGTGTCCGGTCTTCGATTTGCATAAGGTGTTTTCCAGCCCCGAGATTCAACAGGAGGCGCGCGCAGGCTGCGAGTCTGCGGGGATCGGATGTATTCAGTGCAAAGGGTGGGTGGCGGATGCTATTGTGCGCGAGCTGGCGCCCATTCAGGAGCGGCGGCTGAGCTACGAAGCCAATCCCGCGCTCGTCACTGAGATCCTGAGGGCCGGCGCAGTGCGGGCGAACGAGCGCGCCAACCAGACCATGCGCGAGGTGAGCGCAGCCATGGGGCTCGACTGACGATGCCAGAGGAGCCGATTGCATCCAGTACCGCTCCGTCAGGTGAGAGCGCGACGGAGCCGTTTGCGCTGAAGCCGCAGCCGCTGCCTGCACCGGCACCCGAGCCGAAGAAGGCGGTGGCGAAGGAAGAGCTTTCGCTGTCTCCGTTTTTGATTACAGTCGGCCAGGTGTACGACGGTCCGATGGATCTTCTGCTGGACCTGATCCGCAAACAGAATATCGATATTTACGACATACCCATCGCGAGGATCACGGCGCAATTTCTGGAATACACGCACCACCTGCGCAACACCGATGTGGATGCAGCGGGCGAGTTCATTTATACGGCCTCGCTGCTGATTCACATCAAGAGCAAGATGCTGCTGCCGCGCGACCCGGCGGATGTTGCGGGTGGTGAAAACGACGACCCCCGGCGGGAGCTGGTGGAACGCCTGCTCGAGCATGAACGCTTCAAATCGGCCGCGCAGATGCTGGCCCAGAAGCAGCAGGTGGAAGAAGCTACGTGGTCGAACCCGGGGATTCGCGAGTTCCGCGACGATGCCGGGGCAGAGGCTGGAATTGCCGCGGATACCGTTGACCTGGTCCGCGTCTTCCAGGATGTTCTGGCTCGCCTGCGTGCACGGCCCGTGCTGAACGTCGATGAGGAATCCGTCACGGTCGCGCAGATGATCGACTATGTCAAGCGCCGCCTGCTGATGGAGGACAAACCCGTTTCGCTCCGGCGTATGCTGCACAATACCCACACGGAACGGGCGTTGATTTGCATGTTCCTGGCGATGCTGGAGCTGGTGCGCCTCCAGGCTGTTCTGTTGCACCAGCCCGAGGTGATGGGAGACATTCTGATCAAAAAAGCAGATGCGTTCGACACGATCTTTGAAGACCAGGGGAGTGCCCGGGACGACTGGCGCTGATTCCGGTCTCCTGCTTGACCGACGTTGGTAGCTCGCAGGCTCTTTGCCCTAGTGTAGCGGCTGCTCCGGCGTGAACCCCTATTCGCATCGCGCGGCAAAGGTTTATCATCTAACTAAGCGAGGTACATCACCATGGCATATAGCGACAAGGTAGTGGATCATTACAGCAATCCCCGCAACGTGGGGCAGATGGATAAGAGTTTGAGCGAGGTTGGCACCGGCCTGGTTGGAGCACCGGAGTGCGGCGACGTGATGCGCCTGCAGATCCGCGTCAATCCCGAGACCCAGGTGATTGAAGACGCCAAGTTCAAAACGTTCGGGTGTGGCTCGGCCATTGCGTCCAGCTCGCTGGCGACCGAGTGGGTCAAGGGCAAGACCGTATCCGAGGCGCTGACCATTTCCAACACTGATATTGTCAAGGAGCTGGCGCTGCCGCCGGTCAAGATTCACTGCTCCGTTCTGGCGGAGGATGCGATTCGCGCGGCGATCGGCGATTGGAAGAAGAAGAACAGCGTAGCCGAGACGGTGGATGCGCCCGTAGCTGTGGGGGCGCACTAACTGTCTAGTCTGAATCAGCCAGAGGACGTGCGAGCTACGAATTGGTTCTTGACGCGTCTGAACAATGCGGGATATTGCCGATTATCCGTGCTCAAAGGGATTATGAATGATTTCAACGCGTTAGCACAGACAGATTACCTCTTTGCACGTCCGTCTTTCGGAAGTGGCGCAGCGCGCGTGCTTGATCTTTATGGCACGTTCGACGCATATAACAGCTCTGCAACTGATGCTGAGGCAGATGAGCGTGCCATTGCCAATGACTGGCTCGTGGTCGGTCAGGACCTTTTTAGCGCGATGGACCCAGTCGAGTCGGAATGAGTAAGAACCTGGGCCAGCGCCAGCGCGGAGCCATACCTACTTCACCCCGGCAGCCTGAGCCGTTGCACACTCTTGAATCACAAGCAGAACTCCATTCAGTCGAGTTCTCAAGTTACTCCGGCCCCTTGCCTCACCCCGAAATACTCAGGGAATTCGAGCAGATCGTGCCAGGTTCCGCACAACTGATTTTTGTTCAGTTTGAGCAACAATCTCTACACCGCCGCAACATGGAAGCTCAGGTCATTTCCTCTGGAGCTTTCAGTCAGCGCGTAGGCTCGATCAGTGCTTCTGTGATCGGCTTATTGGGCGTTGGAGGTGGGCTCTGGTTGGCCCACGAAGGCAAAAGCGTCTCAGGGCTCACATCGCTGATCGGAACGTTGGCAGGTCTTGTCGGTACATTTCTTTATCAAAAGGTGCGGCAAGAACGAGAGCGAGCTAACAAACAACGTTCTCAGAAGGACAAGAAATAGAATGCCAAACTCTATTCTCCTCCCACCCACGACACCTCCTTCTCAGTTGCCCCCTAAGGACCCGCTGGCGGGCATGACGCTGCTGACCGCAGAGGGTCAGCAGCCGCGCGCGAAGCAGGCGATCGAGATTACCAAAAATGCACTGAAACGCATTCGCGTGGCCATGGCCAAGGAAGGGATTTCGCCTTCATCGGGTGGCTTGCGGGTTGGTATTACTGGTGGCGGGTGCTCGGGGCTGTCGTACAACATCCGATTCGACAGCAAACCTCGTGACCGCGACCGCACGTTCGTCTTCGGAGCGGGGCTCGAGACGCCGAACGATCCGTCGGGCGCACAGCCGGTCAGTGTGTTCGTCGATCCGAAGAGCTTTCTTTATCTTGCCGGGATGGTGCTGGATTTTGAAGAGACGCTGATGCGGCAGGGCTTCAACTTCATCAATCCGAACAGCACAAAGAGCTGCGGATGCGGATCCAGCTTTTCGGCCTAGCCTATGGCGAAAACAGCCAAGCCCGAAGACGCACTGGTTCTGGCGGTAGGAGACCGCGAGGTTCGCATCTCGCACCCCGGCAAGCTGTATTTCTCCGAAGCGACGAAGCTGACCAAGCTCGATCTGGTGAACTACTATCTTGCCGTCGCGCCGGGTGCGCTGAACGGCATCTCGGGGCGTCCGTTCGTGCTCAAGCGATTCGTCAATGGCGCCGGGGCCGAGCCGTTCTACCAGAAGCGGGCGCCTGCGGATCATCCGGACTGGCTGCGAACGGTCACGCTGAGCTTTCCTTCCGGACGGACCGCCGAGGAAGTGGTGGTGGACGATGCGGCAGGTTTGGCGTGGGTGGTCAACCTGGGCTGCATCGAGCTGCATCCGCATCCGGTACGCGCGAGCGACCTCGAACATCCCGACGAACTGCGCGTCGATCTCGATCCCGGGCCGGGGGTCGGCTGGGCGGACGTGCGCACAGTTGCGATGGAAGTAAAGGCGGTGCTGGAAGAGGTTGGGCTGACGGGCTGGCCGAAGACCAGCGGATCGCGCGGCATCCACGTGAATGTGCGTATTGAGCCGCGCTGGACCTTCACGGAGGTCAGGCGGGCTGCGCTGGCGTTGTCGCGTGCCGTGGAACGGCGTGTGCCCGGGCTGGCTACGTCAAAGTGGTGGAAAGAAGAGCGCCACGGCGTGTTTCTGGATTACAACCAGAATGCGAAGGACCGCACCACCTGCTCGGCGTATTCGGTGCGTCCGCTGCCGGACGCGCGAGTTTCGGCACCGCTCCATTGGGATGAAGTTCCGGAGTGCGATGCGGAGGCGTTTACGGTCCTGACGATGCCGGCACGGTTTGCAGCGATCGGCGACCCGCAGGCCGGGATGGATGAGGCTGCGGGGTCGCTCGATGCGTTGCTGGAGCTTGCGGTGCGTGACGAGGCTGAGGGTCTGGGCGATGCTCCGTGGCCGCCGCACTTCGCCAAGGGCGAGAACGAAGGGCCGCGCGTGGCACCCTCGCGAGCACGTTTGGCGGCGAAAAAAAGCGCGGCAAAACCGAAGACTGCTCCGCGTGCGAAGATGCCGCTCATCATCGTGGCACAGTCCTCCGACAAGGCGGCTGCGGTGGCTGGGCTGGAGCGATGGAGAGCTGCGCATCCGGGGGTGGCGGCTTTGTTGGCGGAAGACGACGTGCTGGTGGACCGGATGCGTGGGCGCTCTACTGTGTGGACGCGGATTCGGGTGAATTTGCGTCACGTGCCGGAAGCGGAGCGTCCGGTGCAGGGTGTGCCTGATCCGGATGATGATCCTACGCGGGAGTAGGAAGACCAAAGGCGTGCGCAAGGTTCGCGAAGTAGAGGATGCAAAGTTCGCAAGTAAAGCGAACCTCCGAGCTATAGGGCTGCGACAATGGTCGCTATGAAGGTTTTCTCTCGTTGGGGTTGGCAGGGAAGGGTTGCGCGGCTGCTGCCATTGGCTGCGTTGGTGATGTGTGGGGCGGCGCAGGCGCAACGGACGCCGTATGATTCCGTTGACCCGATGATTGGGACAGGGCCTGATGGCCATACGTTTCCTGGTGCGTCTGTGCCGTTTGGCATGGTACAGCTCAGTCCCGACACCCAGGTGCGCGACTTCAGGCACAGCTATGCGTGGGCAGCGGGCTATCGCTACACGGACACCACGATCCTGGGATTTTCGCAGACGCACTTTTCGGGCGCTGGCCACTCCGACCTCGGAGACTTCCTGGTGCAGCCGCTCAGCGGCAGTGCGTTGACGGCAGACGATCCGCGCTTGGAGCCGGGCGAAATCGACAAGCCCGGTTCGGGCTATCGTTCGCGCTTCAGCCATACCACCGAGCAGGCCCACCCCGGCTACTACGCGGTGACGCTGGCGGACTCGGGGATTCGCGCGGAGATGACTGCGTCTCCCCGCGTCGGTGTGGAACGGTATACGTTTCCCGCGGGCAAGCCGGCGCACCTGCTGATGGATCTGCGGTCTTCGATCTACAACTACCCCGGCAAGGTGCTTTGGTCGCGCGTGCGTTTGCGGACCGATGGCACAGTGACCGGGATGCGCGAGACGCGCGGCTGGGCGCCGGGGCGGCAACTTTACTTTGCGATGCGGTTTTCGCGTCCACTGACCGGGCATGCGCTGCTCGACCGCGAACCGCTGCCGGTGGTCTATCACGGCTTCAAAACTCCAGGGGATACACCGCAGAATACGCAGGCGATCGAAGGCCGCGGTTTGCTGGCTGTGTTCGACTTTGGTGAACTTACCCAGCCGCTGGTGGTTGAGATCGCGCTGTCACCGGTCAGCGAAGAGGGTGCGCTCGCGAATCTTAAGGCGGAGACTCCGGGCTTCGACTTCGACGCTGTGCATGCATCCGCGCGCAAGGCGTGGGAGCAGGCGCTCGCGGTGGTGGACCTGAAGGCAGATGCGGCGACCGAGACGAGTTTGTACACCGCGCTCTATCACGCGCTGCTCGCACCCAGCATAGCGATGGATGTGGACGGGCAGTATCGCGGACCCGACAACCAGGTACATCGCGCCGACGGATTCAACTTTGTGTCGAGCCTTTCGCTTTGGGATACGTATCGCGCGGAGCAGCCGCTGATGACCATCCTTGAGCCTGCGAAGCGGACTACGGATCTGGTGCGCTCCATGCTCGCTTCGCAACGCGAGAGCCCGTTTGGGATGCTGCCGGTGTGGCAGTTTCAGGGGATTGAGACCTGGTGCATGATCGGCTATCACGCGGTGCCGGAGATCGCCGACGCCATCATGAAGAATGTGCCGGGGTTCGATGCGAACAAGGCGCTTGACGCGATGGTAGCGACGGCCACCTACGCTCCTTATGGGCATCTGGGCGAGTACATGAAGCTGGGCTATGTGCCGATTGATGGTCCGCCTGGCAGCGCGGCGGGTTCGCATGACGAGTCCGTCTCACAGACGATCGAGTATGCGTTCGACGATTGGACGATTGCCCAGGCGGCCCGCAAACTTGGACGGCAGCAGATTGCGCTTCAATTCGAAAAGCGCGCGCAGAACTGGAAGAACGTCTTCAATCCGGCGGATGGATTCTCTGAGCCGCGCCTGGCTGACGGTAGCTTTCGCAAGCCGTTCAACCCGGCCAAGGCAGGCGCGGGAAGCGGATTTACCGAGGGCAATGCGTGGCAGTATTCCTGGTACCAGCCGCAGGATGAAGCCGGGCTGATTCACCTGCTCGGCGGGGATGCGAAGTTGGTTGCGAAGCTGGATCAGATGTTCGATGCGAAGGTAAATCCCGCCGACTACAAGGACGTGGAAGACATGGCCGGAATGATCGGTCAGTATGTACACGGCAATGAGCCCAGCCATCATCTCGCCTATCTTTACGTCTACGCGGGCCAGCCCTGGAGGACGCAGGAGCGGTTGGCGCAGATTGTCGCCAGCCAGTACAAACCCACACCCGACGGGCTGGTGGGCAATGATGATCTGGGGCAGATGTCAGCGTGGCTGCTGTTTACTTCGTTCGGGTTTTATCCAGTTGCGCCGGGTGCAAACCAGTATGTGATCGGGCGTCCTTTTGTGGATGCGGCGGCTTTGCATCTGCCGGATGGCAAGACGTTTCGCATCGTTGCGGAGCAGAGGTCCGCCGCGCATCCTTACGTTGAGCGCGTGCTGCTGAATGGCAAGCCGCTCGAACGCACTTACCTGCGGCATGAGGAGATTATGGCCGGTGGTGAGTTACAGTTTGTCATGGGTGCCGCACCGAATAAGACGTGGGGCGTGGCAGCGGATGAGCGGCCGTTTTCGTTGTCAGCGAGCGCGGAGACGCATTAGAGCCAGTTCGGCGGAATACAGGGGTCCTTCGCTCCGCTCAGGATGACGAGCGGCAACGGGGGTGACGATTTGGCGCTACTTCTGCCTGTGGCCATCCATTTCGGTGGAGATGACGCGTTGGCCTTCGGGCGCTTGCATGTCCAGCGTTACGGAGGCGCTGAGCGGAGGACGTGTGTTGCTGCCGCCACCGAGGAAGGTGCGGTACATGAATCGGGCGTCGGAAAACGTGACCTCCGTGAGCGGGTGACTCGGGTCAGCATCGGCTGAGGGCGGCGCAGGAAGCTCGTCGATTACCGGGAACATGCTCCAGTCCAGATACACCCGCCCCAGTTCGGTACGCTTGGCAGCAAGCAGCGGCAACGTTTCGGCTGGCTTGACCAGGGTGTCTCGGGGCTCCGGATTGGAGACCGTGCCGCTCCAGGTATCGACGGTCGAGAGTTGATAGAGCGCAGGCGTATCCGCGACAACGTGCCACTTGAACGGATTGCCAGGATAGGGACTGGCGAAGACCCGCGTGGTGTCGGCGGGCGCGTTTTGCTGCGCGAGCATCTCTGCCTTGTCACGCTCGACGTACCGCAGGAGGTAAAGCGCGGCGATGGCGAACAGGGCAACGATGGCGGTGGCGCGGCCGCGGAATAGCGGGCGCCGCTCGCCCACTTCGGTATCGATCAGGCCGAACAGCCAGGGGCCTACCAGCGCGAGCACCAGGATGGCAAACAGCACAGGCTCGAAGATGAAGACGAACGACCCGGCGTACCAGCGTGGATTGAATGGGAAGAACGGCCGCAGACCGTAGTTGTTGGTCCAGTCCAGCAGCAGGTGGCTCAGCAGCGCAACCAGAGTTCCAAGGAAGAGCCAGGCTGCGCTGAAAGGCGCCTTGGTGTGCGATGGTTTGCGCAGTGTGTAGATTGCCCAGAAAACGGCTGTGACCAGCGCGGCCTCAAACGGCACGCCCACGAACGTGTGGGTGATGCCGCGATGGTGCATGAAGCCGGTCAGCGGACCGCCGAAGCTCCAGAGAACGTCGATGTCGGGAAGCTCGGCGGCAATCATCATTGCCACCGTGGCATACGCGGCCTTGCGATTGAAGCCGGTGCGGGCCAGGATAGCTCCGGTAAGGATGTGGGTTACTGGCTCCATAACGACAGGGTATAGGCAACGTGAGCCGGAGCGCAGGAGTAATTATGAACGGTGTCCGCCGCGACCCGGAGAGGCTAGCATGGCTCAGAGGAGTTGCGAATAATGTCTTCAAGTGCTGCGACGGTGGAGAAGCTGCGCGAAGACCTGCGCCGCCATGAACATCTGTACTACGTGCTCGACCAGCCTGAGCTGACGGACGCCGAGTACGACGGGCTGATGAACCGCCTGAAGGGGTTGGAAGCGGAGCATCCGGAGCTGGTGACGGCGGATTCGCCGACACAGCGCGTGGGCGGCAAACCGGCTGACGGGTTTGAGAAGGTCGCGCATTCGCGGCGCATGCTGTCGCTCGACAACGCCTACAATGAGGCTGAACTCGCCGCGTGGGATGTGCGTGTGCGTGCAGGTCTGCCCGCCAATGAGGCTGTGCGCTATACCTGCGAGCTGAAGCTGGATGGTTTGTCGCTGGCGCTGCATTATGGAGCGAGCGGCCTTGGGAACAGCGGCGCGGGCGCAGAGCTGCTGCGCGGACTGACGCGCGGCGATGGCTCGACTGGCGAGGATGTGACGTCGAATGTGCGCACGATTCGCTCGATTCCGCTGTCGCTTTCCGGGACGAAGTTGAAGGCCGCAGGGCTGCCGCAGGAGTTTGAAGTGCGCGGCGAAGTGGTGATGCCGCAGAGTGCGTTCGAGAAGATGAATCGCGAACGCGTGGCCGCAGGGCAGAGTGCGGCGGCCAATCCACGTAACGCTGCGGCGGGGACGATCCGTACGCTTGAACCGAACATCGTGGCGCAGCGGCGGCTCGACTTCTACGCGTACTTTCTGCTCGATACCGCAGGGGAGATGCTGCTGCCCAGCCAGGCCGAGGCGCTCGCCGCGCTGGGGAGGGCGGGGATGCGCGTCAATCCGCAGGTCACCACAGTGGATTCGATGGAAGACGTGCTGAAGTTCATCGGCGAAGTGGAAAGGCAGCGCGCCTCGTTGGGCTACGAGATCGACGGGGTCGTGATTAAGGTGGATGCCGTAGCGCAGCAGCGGCGGCTGGGTTTTACGGGCAAGGCTCCGCGTTGGGCAATTGCGTATAAGTTTCCGGCAAGCGGGGCGGTAACGCGCCTGGACGGTGTGCTGTTTCAGGTCGGACGCACGGGCAAGGTGACGCCTGTTGCGGCTCTAAGTCCGGTGCAGATTGGTGGGACCACGGTCGCACGCGCGACCTTGCACAATGCGGATGAAATTGAGCGCCTCGGCGTACGGATCGGTGATTCGGTTGCCGTCGAGCGCGGCGGCGACGTCATCCCCAAGATCACCGGTGTAGTCCTAGACAGGGCGCGCGGAACGGAGGAGATTGTCTTCCCTGAGGTGTGCCCGGTTTGCAAGAGCGCGCTGGTGCGTGAAGTGGGCGAGGTGGACTGGCGTTGCGTGAATGCAAGCTGCCCCGCGCGTCTGCGCGAAGAGCTGGTGCACTTTGGCGCACGCGGCGTAATGAATATTGAGGGTCTGGGCGAGGCGATGGTCGCGCAGCTGCTAGGACAAGCAGGGGAAGATGCCGAGGCTGAGGACGGTGCTCCGGTGCTCACGCGCGAGCCGCTGGTGCGTTCGCTCGCTGACCTTTACTCCTTGAGGAAAGAACAGTTGATCGCTCTCGACCGCGTCGGAGACAAGACGGCGCAGGCTCTGCTCGATGAGATTGAGCGTTCAAAACGAGCGCCGCTGAATCGCCTGCTGCTGGGTTTAGGGATTCGCTTTGTGGGCGAGCGCACGGCGGCTCTGCTGGCGGCGCACTTTGGGTCGATGGACGCGCTGATGGCAGCCACAGAGGAAGAGTTGACCCGGGTAAACGAGGTGGGACCGAAGGTGGCGGAGGGCGTGTACGAGTTCTTTGCCGAGCCGCGCAACCGCAGCCTGATCGAAGCTCTCCGCACTGCCGGGCTCACCTTCACGGCGGAAAAGCGTGTCACTTCAGACAAGCTCGCGGACCAGACTTTTGTGCTGACCGGAACGCTTCCAACGCTGACTCGCGAGTCCGCCAAGGAGATGATTGAAGCCGCCGGAGGCAAGGTCTCCGGCTCGGTTTCAAAGAAGACGAGCTATGTTGTCGCGGGAGAGGACGCCGGGTCCAAGCTCGACAAAGCGCAGACGCTCGGCGTGGCAGTCCTGGATGAGGCGGCGTTGCTGGCCCTGCTCGCGCAGTAATGTTCAACAACAGACAGCTTTACTGGCCAGGGTCGGTGATGAGCGGCATATCTGACGTGAGCAGGTTGCGGGCCGCGAAGCCGAAGAAGGCGATGTAAACGTAGCAGAGGACCGGTACGATGAATGCGCGTTGCACGCCCATTGCGTCGGCCATCTTGCCTTCGAGCAGAGGCAGCAGCGCGCCGCCCACAATCGCCGCAACCATCAGGCTCGAGCCCTTGCTGGTGAGTGCGCCCAGGTTGGCGAGGCCAAGGGTAAAGATGCTGGGGAACATGACCGAGTTGAACAGGCCGACCGCCAGGATCGACCACATCGCCACATTGCCGTGGGTCAACATCGAGATGATCACAAGCAAGCAGGCGACCAGCGCGGCAGCTCCGAGGACCATGCCGGTACGCAGCTTGCGCAGCAGACCGGACCCGATGAAGCGGCCTACCATCGCTCCGCCCCAGTAAAAGGCAACATAGTTGGCGGCACGTTCCGGGCTCAGGTGGGTAATCTGCGGCAGGCCAAAGTAGTTGATTAGGAAGCTGCCGATTGAGACTTCAGCCCCCACGTACACAAAGATGCCGATGGCTCCCATCAGCAGCCACTTCTCGCGCCAGATGCTGCGTGTGGACACATCTTCGCCGAAGGCTCCGGGGCGGAAGTCCTGCGTCATCTGCGCGGCCGAGCTGCCAGGCAGCTTTAGCAAGGCGAGCGCCAGCGCTAGCGCGAACAGAGCAAGTGCGATGCCTAGGTAGGGAAGGGTGACAGTTGAAGCCTGTTGCTGGCGGAAGGTCTGGCGTGCGGCGGCAGAAAGGGAGTGCAACTGGCCGGGAACCAGCGTCGCTCCGCCAAGAATCAGGAGCCCACCGAGAGGCGGCCCGATGGTCGTGCCCAGCGAGTTGAATGCCTGCGAGAAGTTCAGACGGCTGGCCGCAGTGCGCTCCGGCCCAAGGCTGGTGACGTACGGGTTGGCCGCGACCTGGAGCCCGGTTATTCCGGCCGCCAGCACCACCAATGCGCTCAGGAACAGGCCGAACGAGGCAATTCTCGCAGCCGGCAGAAAGAGCAGCGCGCCCACCGCCATGACGACCAGGCCGATCACCATCGTCTGCTTGTAGCCGCGCCACTCCACCAGCTTGCCCGAGGGCAGCGCGAAGATGAAGTAAGAAGAAAAGAACGCGAACTGCACGAGCATGGCCTGCGCGTAGGTGAGCTCGAAGATGCCTTTCAGGTGCGGGATGAGAATGTCATTCAAGCTGGTGAGAAAGCCCCACATGAAGAACAGCGCGGTGGCAATGGACATGGCGCGCACGTCGGTCTTGTTGGCGGAGCTTCCAATGCCCGGTGCGCTTACGTTCGACGTCATTGCCATGGGGGTGAGCCTCTCGTTGTGGGAGCTTGCCGGCGGGCGTGACCCTGCCCGGCGGACGACACTCAAAGAGGTTACACGATGAGAATGGGTTAGCGATGCGTTGTGTCCGATATACTTGAGGCTTGGTCAACAAGCTTATCTTCGCCAATCTTGCGCATCGCCCCCTGCGCACGTTTCTTTCCGTGCTGGCAATCGGGGTCGAAGTGACGATGATCCTGACGCTGGTCGGAGTCTCCTTCGGTACACTCGATGCGAGCGCCCGCCGCGCCCGCGGTATTGGCGCGGATGTTTTTGTACGCCCGCCCGGTTCCTCCGTCATGGGCCTCTCCTCCGCGCCTCTCAGCGACAAGGTAACTGCGGTCCTCGGGGCCAAGCCCGGCGTCGTCCTCGCCACCGGCACCATGGTGCAGTCGCTCGGCGGTTTTGCAACGATCCAAGGGGTTGACTTCCCCCAGATCGACAAAATGGCCAGCACCTGGCGCGGCCCCGGGACTCAGCAAAAGGAAGGCTTTAAGTTCCTCGAAGGCACCCCGTTCCAGCAGCCCGACGACGTGATCGTGGACGAGTTTTATGCCAAAGAGAAGAAAGTGCATGCCGGCGACCACATTAAGCTGATCAACCACGACTGGCGTGTCGCTGGAGTCTACGAGTCCGGCAAGCTCGCCGCGCTGATGGCGCCCATCGATACTCTCCAGCGCCTCACCGGCAATGAAGGCAAAATTTCGGCGATATATCTTAAGCTGGCCCATCCCAAGCAGGCCGGCACTTTTGTGAAAGAACTCCGCATGGACCTCAACGGAAACCCCGATCCGGAGACCGGCTATCGCGTTTACACGGTGGAAGAGTTCACCTCGCAACTCACCGTCAGCTCCGTCGGCATGCTCAAAGATTTTATCGGGGTGGTGATCGGGGTTGCCTCCATTGTGGGTTTCATCGTCGTCTTCATGGCCATGTATACGGCGGTGCTCGAGCGTACCCGCGAGATTGGCATTTTGAAGGCCGTGGGCGCGGGGCCTGCCTACATCTTGAATATTCTCTTTCGCGAGACGTTGCTGCTGGCCCTCATCGGCACTGCGTTTGGAATTGCAATGACCTATGGGACGCAATGGCTGATGCGCCACGCCGTGCCCGCCTCGCTGGTGCAGGAGACGGTGTACTGGTGGTGGCCGATTGCGGGCGCAATTGCGGTGGTCGGGGCGCTGCTGGGAACCATCGTTCCCGCCCTGAAAGCCGTCAGGCAGGACGCGACCGAGGCTTTGAGCTATGAGTAACGCGGGGGCTGGGCCGCTGGATATGAACACGACGCTTGAGCCGCTGCGGTCTCCGCTCGATAATGCGCCCATTATTGCGGTGCGCGACCTGATGAAGACGTACCGGGTGGGCGAGATTGACATCAACGCCCTCAACGGCGTTTCGCTCGAAGTGCAGCGCGGCGAGTTCCTTGCCATCGTCGGCACGTCCGGTTCCGGCAAGTCGACGCTCTTCAACATCCTGGGCGGTTTGACCCCGCCCACTTCGGGCACTGTCCATATTAATGGCAGAGATCTCCTGGGCATGCCCGAAAGCCAGCGCAACGATCTGCGGAAGCGCACCGTGGGCTTCGTCTTCCAAAAATACAACTTGCTGCCCACGCTAACCGCCGAGCAGAACATCCAAATTGTGCGCGATGTAGCGGGCCGGCCCATCGCCTTCGACCGGCAGTTCTGCGATGTGCTCGAAATGCTCGGGATTTCAAAACGTATGCACCACAAGCCGCGTGCCCTTTCGGGCGGCGAGCAGCAGCGCGTGGCCATCGCACGCGCCATCGTGAACGGCCCGGCTATTCTGCTGGCGGACGAGCCGACAGGAAACCTGGACAGCAAAAACTCCGATGTCGTGCTGGGTCTGCTGCGCGATCTGAACAAGCGGCTCGGCCAGACCATCCTCATGATTACTCACAACCCTGAGGCCGCAGCCTTTGCGGACCGCGTCATCCAGATGCGCGACGGACGCGTAGTTTAGCGGCGCAGTGCGCTCCCACCCTACTGGTGGCTTGGCCCGACTTGCGCTGAACATCTGCCTTGATCTCAGGTGTGGGTGTCTGCCATGCTGGGTGCCCCAGTATTGGTGCAGCTTCGATGAAATTCTGACTCGGCTCACAACTCCTGTGCGTCCGTTGGCAACTTACTAAAACAGACGTATGGGCTGCAGGTAACGATCCGAAGGCTCTCCCCCGTCAGCACGCGCCATCACGTTGGAACGTTCTCTTCCTCAGCGTTCAGCACGCCCGTCCGCTTTCTCCACCAAGACTTACACGCCACGGAGTACGGGTTTTATGAATCAGCAATTAACATCTTTGATCTGCCTCTTTCACGATCGCGGTCGAGCTCAAAAAGCTTTCGAGGATGTTCTGCGGGCCAACGTGCCGCAGGAGCAGGTGATGTTGATCGGGCGCGATCTGCCTGGCGGTATCTCCGCGCTTGACCGGTTGAGCGAGTTAGACCTGCCGCGCAACGACGTGCAGTATTTGCTGGATGGATTGCAGGATGGCGGAGTGGTTCTGGCGGTCACTTCTCTGTCGCATCTGGTCGATAAAGTAGAAGCAATCTTCGCCGCTCACCAGGCGAATCCTGTCGACGAGACAGTTAGTGAGTCAGGCGAACCCGCCAGCGCAGGCGCGCGCTCCGGGCGCGACGTCCACTCAGAGCTGATTGCCGCCAACAATCACGCAGTCATCCCGGTTGTGCAGGAAGAGTTGCACGTGGGCAAGCGCACGGTGGACGCAGGCGGAGTACGCATCTACCGCCGCATCGTAGAGGTGCCCGTCAACCAGCAGGTCGCTTTGCACGATCAGCATGTGCGCATCGAACGCAACCCCGTCAACCGCGCCGCAACTGAGGGCGAACGCATTCAGGCAGGCGAGCAGACGGTCGAGCTGACAGAAACGCGCGAAGAGCTGATTGTCTCGAAGGCCGCGAACGTAATCGAGGAAGTAATTGTAGGCCGTCAGGCCAGCGAACACGTGGAGCGTGTGCGGGAAACAGTTCGCCGCACCGAAATCGAAGTGGAAGAGATTGTTCCAGAAGCCAGCAGTCAAATCAGAACGCGTGAGCGGGTAGAACGCGCCTGAATGCTGTCAGTTTCGCCGGACTCGCATCCACCGAGCTAAAGGAGAAAACATGGCGCAACGCGTCAAGTTGTACGAAGAGAAGAAGACGAAGAAGTCTGTTCCGTTGTGGGGCTGGGTGCTTGCAATCGTCCTGGCAGTCGCGCTGATCGTATTCTTCTTCTCGCGGCGAAGCCCGCAGGATGTTACCGCGCCTACCGTCGCACCTGCGGCAGCGCTGATCTTTCCGACGCTTCTCCCCGCTCGACCCAGAGTTGCCGCAAACGCGCAACTCCCAGTGCGGAGGAAGGCGATGGCTGAAACACAGAGTTCCTGATCCCGCTTCTGCCGGGCGCGATCGACTTATTTTCCTGTGGCTTCCACAAAACCAGGAGGCTGCACTACGGCAGAGCTTTTGATGTTTCTGCCTTCCTTCAAAGCAACATTAACGCAGCCGCACACTCAGGAGAACCATCATGTCGAAGACAGTCGTAGGTCTTTTCAGCAGCATGTCCGAAGCAGAGCGCGTCAAGCAGGAGCTGATCACCGATGGATATGACTCGAGCGACATCAACGTCATGGCTAGCGGATCTTCAACATCGACTGGCACAGATTCCACCTACAGCAGCGGGTCAAGCACCGAAGGCGAGGGAATCGGAGCAAAGATCGAACACTTCTTCTCCTCGCTGATGGGCGGCGATTCCGAAGCACATGAACACTATGCGTCCGGGGTCAACAGCGGCGGTGCCTTGCTGGCAGTCCGCACCGACGAAGGCGAAACGGAAGAAGTGGCGCAGTGGCTGCACGAGCATGGCGCAAGCAACATCGATCGCAACTCGAGCTCGATGGGCGGCGGCGCAACCGGATACCGCGAGACGGCGGGCTCCACGCAGCGCGAGAACTACGCCGGCACAACCGGCGAAGGCACCAGCCAGACCGTTCCCGTGATCGAAGAAGATCTCGAGGTTGGCAAGCGCACCGTCAACAGCGGCGGTGTGCGAGTTTATAGCCACGTCGTCGAGAAGCCCGCAGAAGCGAGCGTCACGCTGCGTGACGAAACCATCAACGTGGAGCGCCGCGCGGTCAATCGCCCTGCCACGGCAGCGGACTTCACTGCCGGATCGAGCAAGAACATTGAGATGAGCGCGCAGAGCGAAAAAGCTGTCGTCGGCAAGACGGCGCGCGTGGTCGAAGAGGTTGTGCTCGGCAAGCAGGTCTCCGAACACACCGAACAGGTACACGATAACGTCCGCAGCACCGAGGTTGAAGTGGAACAGATCGACGGCAACCGCGCTGAGGAATCTAAGTACGCGCAGACCTCAAAGAGCGATCGCTACTAAACTACGCAGTTACGCGCATCACCAAGAGGCCGGGGCTCAATGCACCGGCCTCTCCGGTTCCCAGAGAGTCTCCACGACAACAGGAATTGCCCAGGATCTCCAATGGACTCATTCGAAAGAACGAAATTGCAAAACTCCGCTGACCCCGCACAGACGTTTCAGCGGACGCGCTCAGAGGTCGAAGTGGAAGCCGGCGATTCCGTAACCATTCCGCTGATTGAGGAACAGGTCGTGCTCGACAAACGGATTATCGAGACCGGCAAGGTGCGTCTGCATAAGACCGTGCAGGAATTCGAGCAGCAACTCGATGAGCCACTGGCCGTAAATACGTTCGACATTGAGCGTGTGATCCTGAACCAGGTCGTGCAATTCGCGCCGGAGATTCGCCATGAAGGCGACACCACGATCTACCCGCTGGTTGAAGAGCAGCTTGTGCTCAGCCGTCAACTGGTCCTCAAAGAGGAGGTTCGCGTCACTCGCCGCATCTCCGAGCGCCGCGACACCCAGGTGGTGACGCTTCGTCGCGATCATCTGCTGGTCGAGCGGCAATCCTCAGAGGATGCCAATGGCGAGCTCCGGCGCGGCCAAGAGGATCCTTATTAACCCAGCACCGCGTCTTATAGCTAACTTCTCCGAAATGTGAAGCCAGCTATAGGTGTAGCAAGGCCTTTCCGTGTTCTATAGCTGATTCGTATGGTGTACAGCGTTGCGGCTTGGTAAATACAGGGATCCTTCGCTACGTTCAGGATGACGACTACAGGAATGCGAGATCGTCCACGAGGTAGTAAGTGGTGTAGCAAGGCCACTTCCGTGCTCTGGTTGTCAGTCCCGAAGGGAATCTGCGTTTGTTCTTGTTTCCGGTTTCTATACCACCAATAAAACCGCTTAGAAGCGCAGCAGATAGGACGCCTTGACGAAGAACTGACGCCCGTTCTGAAGGTATTGATTGGAGTGCCCCAGGATGCTGTAGGTTGGATCGCACTGGCCACCCGGCCCACGCCTGCAAAGCGTGCGGTCGAGATTCGCCAACTGGTCGTTATAGCCAACATAAATGGCAGTTCCTGGGTGCGGTAACCAGGTGAAAAGGGCAGAGCTGCTGACTT
>JAABUJ010001150.1_pt1 | contig 41099 bp, 32 predicted proteins | sample 5559131 | NCBI WGS metagenome assembly JAABUJ01 (sample SAMN10711875, study PRJNA513366) | rock metagenome | isolation source: Antarctica rocks | place: Antarctica: Victoria Land, Mt New Zealand nord | collected 2016-01-07 | reverse complement strand
CGGCCAGTGCGACCTGAGACTTGAACGCTGGTGAGTGGACCTTCCGCTTCTTCGCCATCGCTCCCCCCGTGTGCTGGGCCATCGGAGTAGCTTAACCGATGGTCCAGTTTCCGGGGTCCACTATAGTGTTCTACAATCGCCAGCGGCTCCACTCGACGCTGGGCTACCTGTCTCCCGTACAGTACGAAGAGAGTCGGAAACTTCCCCAAGTCAGCGCCCACTGAAGGTGGGGAAGGTCAGCGCGGGGTCGTTGTTGGGTTCGTCTGGTCGGAGTCGCGGGGTCCCAGGTGGGCCTTGGGTTCGTTCGGGAGCCCGGGGTGGGTCGGGCGGTTGACCCGGGTGTCGCCTCTCAAACACACTGCCGGCCAACGGGTTGCGCGGCGTTGGGTTCGTCTGGTTGGATCGGTCGTCCCTTGCGCGATCCTGCTCGGGGCGGTCAGGAGGCCGGGGGATCGGCCATCGGGGGGGCCTCGACGCCGGGCGGCTCGGGCCTCGGGAACCACCGCCGGGGGAGGCCGGCCTTCCGGAGGCTGACCGCCGCCGCCACCAGGAACGAAGCCAGGCCCCAGGCGATCCGGTCCAGGCCGGCCACCCGGAGCCGGAGCAGGAGGTAGCCCCTCGACCCGAGGACGGCCAGGACCGCGCCCAGGATCGCCCCGGAAGCCAGGTAGAACGGCACGCCGCCGAAGGCATATCCGTACCCGGCGGCGACCGCCGCCGCCGCCAGCGGGTAGCCCGGCACCATCCCCGCCGGGAGTCCCGCGCGGAGGTGCGGCTCGCCCGCCAGGACCGCCAGCGAGGCCGCCACCAGGAGCATCAAGCCCACGAGCCGGAGCTCTCGCCCGAGCTCATCGTCGAAGGCGGCCCCCAGGATCAGCAGGGCGACCAGCGTCAGGTGGAACGCCACCGAGCCCGTCGCCTCGGGCGACCAGACGCCCCCCGGCAGGCCCGACAGGGCGGCCACCGCGCAGGTCGCCGCGACCAGCCCCCGCCAGGACTCGCGGCGCTGGAACGCTAGCCATCCCTGGATCAGCGCGACCGCGATCAGCGGCCAGGCCCTCGGGGCGACCAGGGTCTCCGGGCCCATCGTGGCCGGCCCGACGACCGAGAGCCCGACCAGCGAGGCCGTCGCCAGCCCCAGGGCCATCGGGACCCTCCGGATCGCCGCGATCCCGTAGAATCCCAGGGCCAGACCCAGGGTCGCCGCCGGCGGGGCCACGCCGATCCCCTCGCGGAAGATCGCCAGGAACCGCTCGTAGACCGCGTCCGGCCGGTGCCCGATCAGCGCCAGCCCGAGCAGCCCGGCCGGGATCGCCAGCGCGAACCGGACCACCCCCTTCCGCCCGGAGGTCAGCCCCCCCTCCAGCAGCAGGGCGGCGATCGCGAACCCGAACGGGACCAGGAAGTACGGCCCGAAGATACTCCGGAACCCCTCGACGTTATGCAAGGAAATGCAGAGGGAATAGGACCGGGCGCACACGCCCAGCCCCAGGAAGAAGAACAGCGACCACGGGTAGAGCGGCCAGGGCCAGGGGCTCCCGTTCCCCCGGACGCCGGCGGCCCCGCGCCGGACCGCCGGCAGGAGCGTCAGGAACGCCAGCCCCGCCACCGTCCCGAAGCCGAACAACGCCCAGTGCGAGGTCGCCGAGTCCGACCGGGCCAGGAGCGGCCGGAGCGCCAGGGGATACAGGAAGAACAGGCCCAGGATCAGGTAGTACGGGATCCGATAAGCGGCCGGGAGCCGGAGCCGCATCCCCCGGAGCAGCCCTTCGGTCACCATCCCGGCGAAGCCCAGCCCGGCGATCGCGCAGGCCCAGCCCCGGCCGGACGATCAGGACGTCGTCGATCGTCGCCGAGATCGCCAGGAACATCATCACCACCAGCAGCAGGACGCTCCGCATGTCGTCCCAGACCCGCCCGAACCGGACCATCAGGCACGCCGTCGTCGCCAGCAGGAGCGTGTAGCCCGCCAGCCCCAGGATCAACGCCCAGGTGTCGAAGACCTTGGCCTGCGGCTCGAACGACATCCGGAGCCCGATGAACACCAGGTCAGCGCTGATGACGTAGAACGGGTTGTGGGTGTAGAGGGCCCGGACCAGCCGAGAGGCTGGGGTCGGCCGCCGGCTCGGCGCGGACGGGGGGCGATCGCCTCGGGAGAGATCCGTCATCGGTGCCTCGATCGGCGGGATCGGATGGGAGATGGGCAGGCCGACACCCCGATTATCCGCCCCCCCGACACCCGTCGCAAGCCCGGTCCCCGAATGCCTTGGGATCATCCCCGTCCCGTTGGCCTCCGCCGCTGGTCGGCGATACAATCCGGCGGGTTCGAGATCCGTTAACCTTGCCAGGAGCCGCCAATGATCACCCGGCATTCGGACGCGGAATGGGTCGGGAGCGTGAAGGAGGGACATGGGACGGTCAAGCTCGGGAGCGGGTCGTACGAGGGCCCCTACAGCTTCCGCTCGCGGTTCGAGAGCGGGACCGGCACCAACCCCGAGGAGTTGATCGCCGCCGCCCACGCCGGCTGCTACTCGATGGCCCTCTCCGCCGCCCTGACCGGGGCCGGCCACCCGCCGGACCGGATCCAGACCACGGCCAGCGTCTCGCTGGAGCAGTCCGGCCAGTCGTTCACGATCACCCGGATCGACCTGGAGACCGAGGCCCGGATCCCCGGCCTGGACGACGCGGCCTTCCAGACCTTCGCCGAGGACGCCAAGAAGAACTGCCCCGTCTCCAAGGCCCTCGCCGGCCCCGAGATCACCCTCAAGGCGAAGCTCCTGACCGCGCCTTGAGGTCCCAAGGCGAATGCCCTCCGATGGCCGACCTCCGCCCCCCAATGGTCGCGGAGAGATCGGCCATTTTTCGTTTTGTCAGCTTGCGGACGCGAGAATCCGGTGAATATGAAGGGGTGCCGCATCACCGGATGGGTAGGTCCGTGACTTTTTGAAAAGGGGGGCCTATGATCGGGCTTTTCCCGAACCGCCCCATCGAGGGAAATCCATGGCCGAAGCGTCGCCCGAAACTCATCAAGCCGCCGTGCTCGCGATCTTCTCCAAGCTCAAGGAAGGTCGGATCAGCGCCGGCGACCTCAAGAATAAGCTCGCCGCTAAGCCGAAGGCGGGCCATGCCACCAGCCCGGACGACGCGGAGGCCGACCGAGCCCTCGCCGGCCTGATCGAACAGGGCCTCTTGTCCGTCTCCGGCGGGGGCAAGGATGGCCACCATCCCCGCCCCAACGCCTCCTATCGCCTGACCGAGAAGGGACGACAGCACCTCCGGCCGATTCAACCGGATCTTGAACCCAAGCAGTTGCACGCCCAGGAATCATTCATCCTCCTGCAAGTGTTCCGGGCGAAGGAACGGACGCTCACTCGGTCCGGCCTCAACGACAAGCTCAAGAGCCGGGCGGCGGTGGGGCAGCTCGAATTCGACGTCAAGGAGGCCCCGGCCACGGTCGACTATCATCTTGCCGAACTCGTCGAGAAAGGCTACCTCGACGAGCAGAGGCCAGCGCCTTCGGGCCGCTTCACCTTCAATCCCGAGAAAGGCCCGAAGGCGCTGGCCTCTGCCAAGCAGCACGACAACGTGACCTTCACGATGACCGGCGAGATCCTGAATGCCCTCCTCGATGCCGCCCGCCAGTCGACGCCAAGCGGCCCCGAGTTTGATGAAGGCCCGGCCGATAACGAACCGGCGAGCGTCCCGGCCCCGGCGTCTCGGGCGCTGGGCGAGCCGGATATCGTCAAGTACATCGACCATCTCCGTGCGGACAAGTACGCTGGCAAGGGCCTGATCCCGATCCACGAGGTCCGGCGACTCGTGGCCGAGCACCACGGCGATGAGGCCGCCGGCCACCCGGCCTTCGACCCGCTCATCAAGCGGATGCGGAGCGAGGATAAGCTCGAACTGATCGCGATCAATGACAAACGCGGCGCGACTCAGGAACAGCTCGATGCCTCGATCCCGGGGATGAACGAGACCATCTTCTACATCGTCGTCGAATAGGAGATGGCCGATGTCATTCGAGAATCCCTTCCGTGAGAGCCGCCTGAACAACTCCCGAAACTATCGTCCGGAATGGGATGTTCCGGAACTCAATCAGGTCACCACGAACTGGCTGGTCGAGAAAGTCCGCGGCCTCCGGGGCAGGCAGGAGCCCGACCCCGGCCAGATGATCGCCACCGTGTTGGCCCCCCCCGGCTATGGGAAGACGCACCTGTTCGGGCGGATCGAGCACCTGATCGGCCACGAGGTCTTCTTTGCGTTCGTGCCGGAGTTCGTAGAGCAGACGCCGCCGCTCGACCATATCCGCAGATATGTCATTGAGGCACTCTTCGACGCCCCGGAAGGGGGACACTCGCCCCTGGAGATGGCCCTGGCCCTGATCTGCCGGCCCGCGTTCGCCGGGTACTTCGCCGACCTCCCGCCGACACTGGCTTCCCGGCACGAGACTATGAATCGACGTCTGGAAGACACGTCCGAGGCCGTACTCGAGATCATCCGCCAGGTCAAGACGCCGGGCCCTTTCCTCAAACTGGCCGACTCACTCGTCCAAGTCTTCCCGCATGACGCGGGGATCGTCCGGGCGCTGGCCCTCGGCTGGGCCCCCGCGCCTTGGGCCGCCACAGCCCGACGATGGCTTCAGGGCCAGGATCTACCCGACTCCGATCGGCAAGCGGTCGGCCTGGGCGAAGAGGGCCCTAATCCCATCGATGTCCTCCGGGCGATCCCCGCGCTGTTCGGGTACGATCGGCCGATGATGATTTGTTGCGACCAATTAGAGTCGGTATTGCAAGCGAAGAATGCGAATGCGATTACTCGTCTCTCCGCATCCTTGATGGAACTCTTGCAGGCCGTTCCCTCACAGATCGTCTTGAGCTGCTTTAGCGATAGTTGGAATGAGTTTATCAGCCACTCGTTCGGCTCATTCAAAATGAGGGTTCGACAGCCTCCCTTCCGGCTAGAACCCATGAAGACGGAACAGGCGCTACGGCTGGTCAGGAATCGGATGGCTTCTTGGTCCGGCAAGAGTGCCGACCGGCCTCCGACTTGGCCCTTCATCGAAGCCTCGATTGATGAGGTAGTCCGAGAAAATGGACCGACGCCTCGCGCACTCATCCAGGAATGTGCTACTCAGTTTGACGCCTGGATCGAAGGGAGCCAAGAAGGGGAAATCAATCTCCCGGGCGGCCCGGGGCTGATCGTTGATGATCCCTCGGCCGTGTTTCTTCAGGAATGGAACCGGGAAATCGCCGCGATCAGTCAGGACCCCAAGAGGTCGGCCGACTACCTCTCCCAGGATCAACTCTATGACGGTATCTTCGAAGCCTTGAAACTGGCACACTCGGCGCAGCGGATGCGCGAGTTCGGCGGTGTCCGAATCGTCGACGTCCGCGACAAGGTCATCAGGGCGACGCCTCCGGGCGGGCGACCGGGGGCTTTGATCGCCCTCGCCGGGAAACCGGGTGAAGAGTCCCAGACTGCCGTCGTGGCCCTGACGACGATCCAAGCTTCGAGGAGCTTCGGCCACTACTTCACGGCTCTCTTCAAGGCGTCCGCCGATCCGGTCTCCGGTGCCGTACTGATCCACCCGAAGCGTGACCTCGATCTGGGTGCAACGACGCGAGCCGCTGTCGAGGCGGCCCAGAAGGCGGGCAAGCTCCGGATCATGCCGCTCGAAGACTATCCGCTCACCTACCGCTCGACGGAATGCCTGGCCACGCTCATCAAGCGGGCCATTGATCGGGAACTCGTCATCAATGGTGTGACCCTCTCGGCCGAGGATTGCCGGGACCTGGTCATCAAGACCGGCGTGATCGACAACCTGGACCTCTTCAAGATGCTTGGGGGCTGGAAGCGGCCGGAGGCCAAGACGGGGCCGTCGGCGAGCGCGACAAGCTCGGCCGGAGCCGGATCGTCGGGAGGTCCGACGGCCCCTCCACCGGAGCCGGAGCCGGCGAAGGCCGCCGGGCCCGAGCCGACCGAGGAGCCCGTGACGCCGCCGCCCGGCCCGAAGCCCGACGCGGCCGACCTGGATCCCTGGGCGGAGAAGAAGCTGGCCGGGGCGGTGAAGAAGCTGAATCTGCTGGGGCAGGGGGTGGAGCCGGACGGGTTCGAGGTCGGCCCGACGTTCGCCAGGCTCCGGGTCCGGCCGGTGGGCAAGACCAACTTCAAGGGGGTCTGCAACAAGGCGGTCGACCTCCGGATCTCGCTGGGCCTGGAGGTCGTGCCGATCGTGGGTTCGCAGGCCGGGTGCATCAGCATCGACGTCCAGCGCCCCGACCGCGCGGTCGTCTCGCTGGCCGAGGCGCTGGAGGGCCCGCCGAAGGGGCTCGATGGGCTCCCGGCCTTCCCGGTTGGCTCGGACGTCGCCGGCCAGGCGCACTGGCTCAACCTGGCCGACCCGTCGGACTGCCACCTCCTGGTGGCCGGGACCACCGGGAGCGGCAAGAGCGAGTTCCTCCGGGCGACCATCGCGGCCCTGGCCGCCCGGCTTGGGCCGGACCGGCTCCAGTTCCTCCTGATCGACCCCAAGCGGGTCACCTTCAACCTCCCGGGGGCGAGCCCCTACCTCCGGGCCCCGGTCGCCTACGGGCTCGACGAGGCCCTGCCGCTGATCGAGGCGTGCATGGCCGAGATGGACCGGCGCTACCGGATTCTGGAGGAGCGGAAGCTGTCCAACATCTCCGAGCTGCCGCCCGAGCTGCTGCCGAGGATCGTCCTGGTCATCGACGAGTTCGCCAGCTTCCTCGAAGACAAGGAGTCCAAGAAGGTCGTCACGGCCCTCCTGAAGCGGATCGGGGCGATGGCCCGGGCGGCGGGGATCCACCTGATCCTGTCGACCCAGCGGCCCGATAAAGATGTGGTCACGCCCCTCCTCCGCGAGAACCTCCCCGGCCGGATCGCCCTGAGGGTGGCCTCGAAGGCCGGGAGCGACCTGATCCTGGGCTCGCCCGACGCCGAGCACCTCCTCGGCCGGGGCGACCTGTTCTGGAAGCGGGGGGGCGAACTCCTCCGGCTCCAGAGCCCCTACGTCCCCCAGGCCGAGCTGGAGCGGACCCTCCGATGCCAGTCGTGACCGGCCCACCGGCCCGAGCCTCAGCGAGCCAGAGTCGCCAGGTATTCCCGGGCCAGGTGCTGCACGTCCGGGGCCCCGGGGGGGGAGTCGATCAAGGGGGGGACCTTGTCGGTCAGGGCATCTTCGAGTTCCCTGGCATCCCCGAAGCGTCTCCCGGGGTGGGCCAGGCAGCGCCCGATCAGGTCGATCGTATGCGAGTCGACCCCCTTGGAGCCGAGCCGCTCGGCGAAGTCATACGGCGGCCGTTCGATCGCGCCGACGGCGAGCTGATACCAGACGACCCCCACGGCGAAGACGTCGTCCTGGGTGGCCTTCCGGCGGATCCCCCGCTGCTGCGACTCGGGCGGGAGGTAGAGGCTGGTGCCGACCACCCCGGCGAGCGAGGCGAGCTGCGAGCCGCCGTCGCGCCCCGGGCCGGCGACCTTGGCCAGGCCGAAGTCGCCGATCTTGATCCGGACGTCCGGCCCCTCCGTCAGGAGGATGTTGGCCGGCTTGATGTCGCGGTGCTTGATCCCCTGGGCGTGCGCCGCGGCCAGGCCCGAGACGACCTGGCGGATGATCTCGTGCGGCTCCAGGGCCGGGCGTCGCCGCTTGTCCTTGACGATCCACTCTTCCAGCGAGCCGCCCCCGAGATACTCGAAAGCGAGATAGGGATGCGCGCAGTCATCAGTCTGGACGTCTTCAAATTCGACGATGTTAGCGTGTTCGCCAAGTCGTTTCAGGATCGCCACCAGGCTGTGCTGCTCGCGGCGGAGCCATTCGCCCGACCCGTCTTTCGTGAAGAATTTGTAGGCCCGGGGAACGGGATAGCCCGGATTCCGGGCCATCCAGACCTCGCCGAAGCTGCCCGTGCCCAGGTGGTGGCGGAGGATCCAGGGGGAACCGTCGGCCACCTTCTCACCCTGATGCCGGATGGGCTCGACCTCGTGGAGGAGGAGGTCGAGGAGCCGCTCGCTCCGCAAGAAACTCCCATCGATCGAGCCGAACGAGCTGCGATACCGGACGTTTCGAGACATGTTGAGGAGGATGCCGATCAACTCCTCCCGCTTCGCGTCCGGGATGGCGGCCTTGGTGTCGCCGGCAAACGCCTTGGCGGCGGCCCGCCGGATGTCGGCGTCGGTGGCCGTCGCCATGTTCTGGACCTGCCTTTCGATCACATCAGTCGAATTTTTATTACTCCATTTGTTGACCACGTCGATGACCCAGTCCGAGGCGTTCCCGTAGAAATGGCTGAATTCCTTCGCCGCCGAGTAAGCCTGGAAGAGCGAGAAGATCAGATCCATGCTGGTTCCTCGATGGTTGAGTGTCCCGGGGCCGCCTCGGTCGCCGTCAGGGCTCGGGCTTGTCCTTGCCCTTGGCGTCCTTCTCCTTGTCCTCCCGCTCCTTCTTCTCCCGCTCGGCCTCCTCGGCCAGGTAGCGTTCCAGGGGCGGGCGGCGGAGGTGGTCGCCGACGGCATTCTGGTAGGCGACGGCGACGGCCAGGAGGGTCGACTCGCCGTAGAGCTGGCCGGTGAAGGTGATCGAGCCGGGGGCCTCGCGGCCGTCGCGGTCGGCGAAGCCGTCGGGGAGGACGGCGGTCGGGTGGCCGGTCAGGTTGGTGATCGAGAGGTCCTGGCCGCCGACGTAGAGGTCGACGGTGGTCATCAGCCGGGCCATCGCCCTCATCAGGAGGGTCCGGACCCGGGCGGCCCGGAGGTACTCGACGGCGGGGACGAACTGGCGCTCGCGGAAGGTGGCGGGCCAGCTATTCAGGCCCTCGGTGATATGCTTGCGTGTGAGATCGTCGAAGGCGGCGGCGGCCTCGGTACTGAGCATCAGGGTGATGGCGTCGACCGGGTAGTCCTTGGGAAGCTCGATCGGGACCAGCTCGACGCCCAGCCCCTTCAAGACCTTCAGTTCGTTCCGGCCGTCGTCGGGGCGGTCGGGCCGGCGGAAGTAGCCGACCTTCAGGCCCCGGACGGGGACGGGGGGCGGCCAGGGGAAGGGGTGGTCGACGGCGGTCGCATCCAGACCATCGGATCCGTGGATGGCGTCGAGGACCAGGGCGCAGTCTTCGAGGGACCGGGCGATCGGGCCGAGCTTGTCCATCGACCAGGAGAGCGACATGCAGCCGTGGCGGCTGACGCGGCCGAAGGTGGGCCGGAGGCCCGAGGCCCCGCAGGCCCGGCAGGGGGAGACGATCGAGCCCAGGGTCTCGCTGCCGATGGCGAAGCCGACCAGGCCGGCGGCGGCGGCCGAGGCCGAGCCCGCCGATGAGCCGCTCGACCCCCGGCGCGGGTCCCAGGGGCTCCGGGTCATCCCGCCTTGCCAGCGGTCGCCCATCGCCAGGGCCCCCAGGGTCAGCTTGCCCAGCAGGACGGCGCCAGCCTCCTCCAGCCGGGCGGCGACGGTGGCCTTCTCGTCGATGACCCGATCCTTGAACGGCAATGCCCCCCAGGTGGTCGGGTAGCCGGGGTAGGCGATCAGATCCTTGGCCCCCCAGGGGATCCCGTGGAGGGCCCCTCGGTAGATCCCCGCCGCCAGCTCGGCGTCGGCCCTGGCGGCCTGCTTCAGCGCGAGGTCCTCGGTCAGCGTGACCACGCATTTCAGGAGCGGGTCGAACCGCTTGAGCCGGGCGAGGTAAAGTTTGGTCAACTCGGTGGAGGTAAGCTGGCGCGACCGGATCAGGGCCGAGAGCTCGGTCACGGGGAGGAAGGCGAGGGCCTCGTCGGTGTCGGGCCGCTTCGGGGCGTGCGATTCGGTCGGCTCGGCCTGGTTCCGGCGGACGCCCTCGGCGGGCTTCAGGCCGGGGGCGGGGACGAAGGCCAGGGCGGGCGGGACGTCGTAGCCGACCTCGACCTTCCGGAGGGCCTCGAACGAGCCGAGGGTCCGCCGGATCGACCCGGCGGTCTCCTTCCGCTCGTCCTCGGTCAGCTCCAGGCCGGCGATCCACTCGGCCTGCTGGATCATCTCGGGCGTGACCTGGCCCGCCGCCGCGGCCTGCGCCGCCACGGCCCGGTGGAACGTCGCCGAGCCCACGCCCAGCGCCGCCAGCCCCCGGAGGATGGCCCGTCGGCCCGGGTTGGCCGGCCGGTCGGCGGGGGTCCCGCCCTCGCCCGGGAAGGAGCAGGATTCGTCGATGTCTGCGCTCATGGATGGGCCGTCCGGTCTGGTCTCGGCGCGGGAGAGGTCCGGGTATGATCGGGGATTTTCCCGCCGATCACAAGGCTCAATCCCCGAGCCACGCCTTGCGGTGGGCCTTCTGCCCGTCGGTGGCGGCGGGGTCGGGGTTGGGCTCGATCCGGAACCGCCAGGGGGGCTCGGCGGCGAACTCGCTCGTCACGCCCTGGGCCAGCCAGAGGCTCCCGGTGATGACCTGGCCCTCGGAGTCGTACGGGCCGAGCTCGACGGGCCGGGGCCGGTTTCGGTCAGAAGACGGAGGGAGACGTCTTTGTCATAAGGGATCGACCCCCAGAAGGCCCGCGCGACCCTGACGATGGCCTCGCCCTTGATGACCAGGTCATGCGGCTTGCGGTCGAGGGCGAACTCGTCGGGGGGACGAGAATCGGAGATGGCTGATGGTCGAGGGGGCGGGCGGCGTGGCGTGCCGCCTCCCGCCCGACCATCAGCCATCAACCATCCGGGATCGGGGGCCTTTCAGGACGTCGGCCTGGAGCCGAGGATCCGGGCGAGGGTGGCCAGGAGCTGGTCGTTCTCGGCGGGGGTCCGGACGCAGAAGCGGAGGTGGCCGCCGGTCGGGAAGCTCCGGCCGGGGCCGGTCACGGTCGAGCCGACTTCCAGGCCGCGATAGTTGGTGCATTCGCGAGCGAAGATCCCGCTCCGGGCCAGGGCGTCCTGGAGTTGGGGCGAGGTCCAGGACGTGCCGACCAGGCTGACCAGAACGAAGTTGGGCATCGCGGGGGCCCAGTCGGGGCGGTCGCGGGAGGGCCAGGCGGGCCGGAGGCCGGGGACGTCCCAGAGGCCGTCGGTCAGCCGGGTCGACTCGGTCCCGATGTACTCGATGGTCCGGGCCAGGTACTCGTCGTCGTCCAGCGCGGCGATGGCGGCGACCTCGGCGGCGGTGGTCACGCTCCAGGGCTGCTGGGAGCGTCGGAGCCGGTTGATCGTCTCGGGGGCGGCCACCGCGTAGCCGATCCGGAGCCCGGGGAAGGCGAAAATCTTGGTCATCGACCGGAGCACGATCAGGTTCTCGCGCGAGGCCGCGGCCCGGATCAGGGTCCGCTCGTCCTCGTCGGGCAGGAACGGCAGATACGCCTCGTCGACCACCGTCAGGAGCGACGGATTCCGGTCGATCAGGCCCAGGAGCCGGGCGCGGTCCCAGGCCCGTCCGGTGGGGTTGTTGGGGTGGCCGGTCCAGAAGATCCCGGCGGCGCCCTCGGGCTCGTCGTCCTGGATCCAGCCCAGGGCGTGCTCGCCCCAGACCTGGGAGTCCAGCCCGTTCTGGGCCGAGGTCCGGCGATATTCGCCGTAGGTCGGCTCGACCAGGTGCGCCAGCGGGACGCCCGGCACGACCGGCTCCCGGCCCGGCCGGCCCTGCGACTCGCGGTACATCTGGCCGATCAGGCCGATCAGCTCGGTGGTCCCGGCCCCGACGATGATCCGGTCGGGCGTGACCTGGTGGTATCCGGCCAGCCGCTCGATCAGCCGGGGCGAGCCCGGCTCGGGGTAGCGATCGATGGTTTCGGTGGCCTCGCGGACCGCCGAGACGGCGCCGACGGGCGGCCCCAGTGCGTTGAGCGGGGCCGAGAAATCCAGGAGCGGCCGGTCACCCAGCTTCAGTCGCGCCCGGATGGCCGATTGGTTGCCGCCGTGTTGGATCGGTTTGGTCGCCTGGTAATCTACCATACGGCTCGCGGAGGTGAAGAAGGGTGGGGGCTTGTATGAAGGTCCCGGGATCGCGACAATTTGACGACGTCCGCGCGGGGAACGCTAGGTGTTGTAACGCTTTACGTTTCGGCGATCGTCGCGGGTGCCGGCGGGGTGTCGGTCGCCCCGGACTGTGCCGGGGTTATGGCGAAGTCCGAATGTAACCGGATCTGGGGCGGTTGCAAAGGCCCCGGCGGTCGATTTGGCCCTCGGCGGGTTTCCGCGGGGCCCCTGAGTCGCCGAGGCTCCCGGTCCGGGGGCTTAGACGGGCCGGTCGACTCCGGTTATAATCCTCGGCTCGCACGGTCGCCCGGCGAGCCCGGATCCCCCGCCGGGCGCCGGCCCGCGCGGCGAGCGACCCTCCCGCGACTTGATCCCGAACCGAAGGCCACCCATGACGACGGCGAGCACCTCCGACGCGCAGACCTCCAGCTACGACAACAAGGGCCAGTACAGCCGGACCGGGATCCTCCGGTACGAGAAGATCTTCGGGCACGGCTACGTCAGCACGGGCGGCCACGAGACGACCGAGTACCTCTGCTCCCAGCTCGACGGGGCCCTCCGCCCGGGCGCCAGGGTCCTCGACGTCGGCAGCGGGATCGGGGGCGCGGCGTTCCACCTGGCCAAGGCGTACGGGGCGGTCGTCACCGGGGTCGACCTCTCGCCCGAGATGATCAACATCGCCCTGGAGCGGGCGAGCCAGGCCGATGCGCCGACGGTCACCTCGATCCTCGGCGACATCCTGACTTACCCGTTCGAGGGCAAGTTCGACGTCATCTGGAGCCGGGACGCCCTGATGCACCTGCCGGACAAGCCCGGCCTGTTCTCTCGGCTCTACGACCTGACCGAGCCCGGCGGCCGGCTCGTCATCACCGATTATGCCAAGGGCGTCGGCGAGCGCTCGCCCGAGTTCCGGGCCTACGTCGAGTCGACCGGCTATCACCTGGTCGACCCGGCCAGCTACGGCAAGCTCCTGGAGGGGGCCGGCTTCGTCGACGTCGTCGTCGAGGACGCCACCGACCGCTTCGTCGGGATCCTGGAGCGGGAGATCGCGATCCTCGGGGCCAACCGCCAGGATTTCTTGGCCTCGTTCTCCGAGCAGGACCTGAACTACCTGGTCGAGCGGTGGAAGATGAAGGTCGGCTTCTGCCAGGCCGGCCACATGAAGTGGGGGATCTACCGGGCTTCCAGGAAGGCTTGAACCATGGGTCATGACAGATGGGCGATGGTCGATGGGTAAAGGTTGACCCGGGAGGGCGGCCGGGGCGGCTCCGGATGCCTGACCGCGGATCCGTCGTCAACCATCGGCCATCGACCATGACCCATCCCGGATCGCCTCCGAGCCGGGGGCGTCCCGACCCTTCGGATGGGGTCGGGACGGATCGGCCGCGGTCAGGGGCCGCCGGGGCCTCGGGCCCCGATGGCCTGCTGGACGCGCTGTTTGAGCGGCTCGGGCATGGCCTCGATCTCCTTGGCGGAGATCCGGCCGTCCTTGTCGGCGTCGTGGGGGGTGAGCTGGTCCCGGAACCGCTCGGGGATCGCGAAGCCCGCCCCGGCTCCCCGGCCCCCGAGCCTGGCCAGGGCCGAGCCTCCGAGCCGCTTGAGCCGCGCCGCGGCCAGCTTCCGGGCGTCCTCGGGGGATCCGGGGATGATCTGGAGGAAGAGGATGCACATCTCGTCGGTGGTCTGCTCGCCCCACCGGACGAGCCGGGGCGGGTCGCTGGGATTCCTGGGGTTGCCGGCCGAGTTGTCGTAGTAGGCGTCGACCCGGACGATCGACCCTTCGGGCAGGACCACGGGCTCCTTGTACTGATACTGGCCCTGCCAGTTGAAGTCCCAGTCCTTGATCCAGATCAGGGGGATGGTCCGGCCGTCGGGCGTCTGGGCCTCGGCCTTCATCTCGCGGCCGACGTTGTGCATGTGCGGGGTGACGCCGATCACCCGGACCCCGCCGGCGAGCGGCTCGCCCTCGGCCTGGACGTGGTGCCTGGACTCCCCGGCGGGGATATAGAGGCTCCGACTCCGGACGGGCTCGCCGCGGACGATCGACCGGGCCGGGGCCTTGGTGAAGGTGACGCCGAGGGTGGACTGGTCGAGTTCGGGCTTGCCGTCGGGGTGATAGTGGATCTGGAGGATCAGGTCGCTCCCAGCCTTGAGGTAGCGGCCGATCCCCTCGGGCAAGGGCCGGGCCAGGGCGCCGGGGGCCCAGCCGCCGAGCGAGCCGGTGGGGAGAAAGCCCGGGCCGCCGAACGAGGCGTAGCCCGGGCCGGGGTCGGCCGCGTCCTTCCGGCGGGCCTGGCCGGCGGAGTCGAGGTAGAAGATCGCGTGGTGGACGACCCGGCGGTTCCCGGGGCGGAACTCGACGGCCGCCACGGTCCGGTCGGATCCGCCGGGGATCGGGATCACGAAGCAGCGCTGGAGGTCGCGGCCGTCGGCGGGGACGGGGAACGCCTCGGCCATCTTGAGGACCAGGTCGGGCGTGCCGAGCTGCCAGCCTTCGGGGAACTTCGGCGTCGGCGGGAGATCCTTCGGGTCCCCCTCGGGGGCCCCGGCGTCGACCCAGTCGGCGATCAGCTTGACCTCGGTGTCGGCCAGCCGCCGGACGTCGTGGAACTCGCCGAAGCCGGGCTCGGGCTTCCAGGGGGGCATCCGCCGGCTCGCGGTGATCTCCTTGAGGAAGTCGGCCCGCTTCGCCGCGTCCTTGAAGCTCAGGAGCGGGAACGGGCCGACCTCGCCCGGCCGGTGGCAGCCGGCGCAGTTCTTCCAGAGGATCGGGGCGACGTCCTTCGAATACGTGGGGACCGCCCCGGCCCCCGCGGACCAGGCCCAGAGCAGCGGCGGGATGAGGGCGGCGAGGGGGCGGGTCATGGATTCGTCTCGGGGTCCGGCCGGGGCGGGGGCGGCGGCCGGGACCGATCCCGCCGCCAGGGCATCGCCCCTCCGTCTCGATGAAATCTACCCCCGGCGCTCCCGATCCGTTTCCGAATCTCCCGGGGACGACGATCCCGACGGGCCCGGGCGAGGCCCGGTCAGGTCCGCGAGGCCGGCGTGAATCGGTCCCCAGGTGGCCGAGACGGCCCCGGCGGCCCGCCGGGCGGCGTCCAGGTCGCCCCGGCCTGCGTGCCCCTCCAGGCCGGCGGCGAGCCCGGCGAGGTCGGGCCCGCCGACCGCCCCGAGGATCTCAACCAGGGCCCGCGACTCGGCTGCCAGGCGAGAGGCTCGTCGGCCCTGCCGAGCCGGGCGGTGAACCGGAAGCGGCTCCCCCGGTCGGGGTCGTTCTCCTCGCCAATCCGGTCGACCTCGTCGCTGTCCCAGTCCCTGGGCCCCGGCCCGATCACGCGGAACGAGCCGAGGATGGGCCCCTCGGTCGTGACCAGGGGAACCCCCAGGTAGGCGACGACCCCCTGGTCGTCGACCGCCCGGTTGCCCCGGAGCCGGGGTCCTCGCGATCGTCCATGGCGTGAGCGAAGAGGATGTGCGGCCCCACCGTCCGGGGGCCCGGCTCTCGCCCCGGGATCCGACCGGGATCAGGCGTGGGCGACCTCGCGATTCATCCCGGGGAGGTCGGCCATCTCGATCCCGAGGTGGCCGGCGACGCCCATCCCGTAGGACGGGTCGGCGCGGAAGAAGTGGCAGAGCTGGATCTCGCGCGAGACGTGCTGGAGGCTGTCGGCGATGTTGCCGACGAGCCGCTCCTTCTCGTCGCCGGTCATCAAGCGGAACAGATGGCCGGCCTGGGTATAGTCGTCGTTCCCTTCGTGGTGGTTGAATCGGTCGACCACCGGGCATTCGATCTTCATCGGCGGCTCGCGGAAGGCGGGGTCCTCGGCCGGTCCACCGAAGCTGTTCGGCTCGTAGTTGGGCGTGGGCCCGCCGTTGACGTCGGCCCGGAACCCGGCCGAGGCGCCGTCGCGCTGGTAGGTCGCCATCGGGCACTTCGGGGCGTTGACGGCGAAGTGCTGGTAGTTCACCCCCAGCCGGTAGCGGTGGGCGTCGGGGTACGACATGATCCGGGCCTGGAGCATCTTGTCGGGGCTGAAGCTGATCCCCGGGACGATCGCGTTGGGGCTGAAGGCGGCCGACTCGACCTGGGCGAAGTAGTTCTCGGGGTTCCGGTTCAGCTCCATCGTGCCGACCTCGATCAGCGGGTAGTCGCCGTGCGGCCAGACCTTGGTGAGGTCGAACGGGTTGTACGGGGTCTTGTCGGCGTCGGCCTCGGGCATGATCTGGACGGACATCGTCCATTGCGGGTTCTCGCCGCGTTCGATCGCCTCGAACAGGTCGCGGGTGGCGTGGTCGGGGTCCATCCCCTTGACGTGGCCGGCCTCCTCGCGGGTGAAGTTCTTGACCCCCTGCTTGGTCAGCAGGTGGAACTTGACCCAGAAGCGCTCGTTCCTGGCGTTGACGAAGCTGAAGGTGTGGCTGCCGAAGCCGTGCATGTGCCGGAACGAGGCGGGCGTGCCGCGGTCGCTGAACAGGATGGTCACCTGGTGGACCGACTCGGGGCTGAGCGACCAGAAGTCCCACATCATGGTGGGCGACTTCAGGTTGGTCTGCGGGTCACGCTTCTGGGTGTGGATGAAGTCGCCGAACTTGAGCGGGTCGCGGATGAAGAAGATCGGGGTGTTGTTGCCGACCAGGTCCCAGTTGCCCTGCTCGGTGTAGAACTTCAGGGCGAAGCCGCGCGGGTCGCGTTCGGCGTCGGCCGAGCCCTTCTCGCCGCCGACGGTCGAGAACCGGGCGAGCATCTCGGTCCGCTTGCCGACCTGGGAGAACAGGGCGGCCTTGGTGTACTGGGTGATGTCGCCGGTGACGGTGAACGTCCCGAACGCCCCGGCCCCCTTGGCGTGCACGACTCGCTCGGGGATCCGCTCGCGGTTGAAGTGGGCCATCTTCTCCAGCAGGTGGAAGTCCTGCATCAGGAGCGGCCCGCGCGGCCCGGCCGTCAGGGAATTCTGGTTGTCCCCGACCGGCATGCCGTCGGCGGTCGTCAGGGTCTTGTGCTCGCTCATCGATGGGTGCTCCAGTGACGTGGAGAGCGGTCGTCGCCGGCGGGCCGCGTCCTCGCCTGCCCCGAGGCCCATTATAGGCGGACGGCACGGTGGCGTCGAAGGCGTGGCGGATCCGGGGTTGCGCGGACGCTTGCGGGCTTCAGAAGCGGTTCGGGGCGCCGTGGAAGGCCAGGCGGAACGACCGAGGCTTGAGGGCCACATCCACGGTCCCGGTCCCGAAGTCGTGCGCCAGGGCCCCGGTGCCCTTCTGGATGGTGAACTGGTAAGTCCCCGAGGCCGGGGCGGTGAACCCGGCGGCGACCGGGCCCTTCAGGAGCAGGGTCACGCTCCTCCCGCCGCCGCCAGAGAGCCGAAGGGTCGCCTCGGAGTGGCACGGATCCCGGAATAGAAACGCACGATTCCAAAGACCGGATTTCAAATCTCAAAGCATTTCATGATCATGTGTTTGCAGTTTGCAATCCGATCTCTGAAACGAAGCAATTTCTTTCTGGGATCCGGGTCAGGCCAGCGAGGTCCGGCCGCCCCGGCAAAGGTTCGCGACGTGGCCGGCGGCCTCAACCGCGTGGGTCAGGAAGCCAACGTGGCCAGCCCCCTCGATCGACTCGAACCGGGCGCCGGCGATCGACGAGGCAAGGGCCTGCTGGCGAGCGGCCGGGACGACCACATCGCGGGCCCCGGCCAGGACCAGCGTCGGCGCCTCGACCCGCCAGAGCCGGTCCGACACGTCGAATCCTTCGAGCATCGCCAGACGGCGGGCCATGACCCCCTGGTCGGTCTCCCAGCAGCGCTCGACCACGAACCGGGCCATCGCGGCCGATTCGGGCCGGCCGCCGTGGAAGAGGTTGAAGAACTGATTCACGAACGGGTTGTCCGACGGGAGCGGGAACCGCTCCAGGACCCGGAGGGCGATCAACGAGGCCAGGCTCGTCCGGAATCGCGACTCGACGCCGGAGAGGACCAGCCGGCCGAGCCGATGGGGGTGGTCGGCGGCGAACTCCAGGGCCACGGCCCCACCGAAGGAAACCCCGAAGACCGTCGGCCGCTCCAGACCCATCTCCCCGATCAAGCCGGCCAGGTCGCGGGCATAATCGCCGACCTGCCTCGCCGGCCGCCCCGAGAGCGGGTTGGACTCGTCCCGGAAGTTGTAGAGGATCACCCGATGACGCTTGGCCAGCGACCGGGCCAGCGGCGCCAGCAGCTTCCAACCCCCCGCCAGCCCCGGGACCAGGACGATCGGCTCGCCCCGACCGATCTCCCGGACCTCCACACTGACCCCATCCACGCGGACCTGTCGGCCTCGCCCTTCATAAGCATCGCCCGACATCAACCAACCAGCGCGTCTCTTCGCAGCGATCCGCATGGATCCTCCTCAGCTCGCCATCTCAAAGGGTGCCCATCTCGGTGCGGCGATCCGTCGCTCTTGCTAAAAGCACGTCCCATACCCGAGCCGGAAATCGTGCGACGGGTCATCGGCGCCGACGTCGCCAGCCCCGATTGCGGGGTGTGTTCGACAAATCGAGGGCGGATTGTCGGCGCCGAAAGCGGCGTGATCCGCTAACGAAAGTCCGAGAAGCTCTCCAGGTCTGTCTGTAATCCGTTACGCTAGTGCCAGTTAAGTCGGATTCGAGAGAACATGGCCAACCGGGCGAAATGTGCATTTTGGTTAAAATGGAGATTTTTTGACGGTCCATTCGAGTGGGCCAGGTTTTGACCTTTCGGCGCCGATCTCACCGTGCCCTCTGGGCTTTTCGGCGCCGATTCGTTACCTTGGAGTCGCTTCGGCGCCCAGGTTCGACACCATTGCTTCCGAGCTGCCAGCGCCCCATGACCTACCCGCTTTTCTCGAAATCGCTGTTCTCTCGGAAAGGCTCTTTCGTCCCCGTTCCCGTGGCGGGTTCGAAGGTCCCATCGGCCCGCCCCTCCCGGCCGGGCTGGCTGATCGTGGTGTCGCTAATCCCGGTCGTCTATTCGATCATGGCCCTGGGCGTGGTCGCCTGGACCGGCGACATCGGCCTGAACTGCGTGCTGGGGATCGAGGTCCAGGAGACGATCCCCACGGATTTCACCTGGGAGCCGACGAGGCCGGGGGTCGGCGACCGCCTGAGCCAGATCGAAGGGCAGCCGATCGGCCATTACCCGGCTTACGTCGAGGCGATGCGGCGGATCCGCGACCGGGTCGACCAGTCGGTCGAGGTTTCCTGGCTGCCGAAGGACGGGGGCCCGGAGCGCCGGGCCTCGGCGGTGGTCCGGTATCGCCCGCTCCGGACGTATCTCTGGTCGCTCGTGTGGTTCATCCAGGAGATGGCAATCTTCGTGGTGGGGGCCTGGGTGTTCTGGAAGCGTCCCAGGGACGAGTCGGCCCGGCTCTTCTTCTGGCTCTGCCTCGTGACGGTGGGCGCGTACATGGGGGGCTACCACTGGGCCGAGATCGTGATCGAGCCGGCCTTGATCTACCTCTTCGCGGCCTTCGCGGTTTTCGTGCCGGTGGTCAGCCTGCACTTCTACCTGGTCTTCCCGCGGGCCAACCCGATCTTCGCCCGGCGTCGGGGGACGGCCCTGGCCGTGCTCTACGGCGTCCCGACGGCCTTTATCGGGGTTCTCTGGGTCTGCATGTTCCGCTTGAGCCGGCTCCGGATCCAGTTCGGGCCCGAGGCCGAGGCCGCGCTCCAGGTCATGCTCGGGTCGATCAAGTACCTGGCCTTCGGGTACATCGTGCTTTCGGTTGCCATCTTCGGTCTCTGCATCGTCTGCCTGAGCGCCAGCTACCGGTCGGCCGCGAACCGGGCGGAGCGGAACCAGACGTACTGGATCCTCCTGGCTTCGAGGCTCGGCGTCCTGCCGATCGGCTATCTGCTCTGGAGCGCCTGGTGGGAGCCGGCCCGGCTCGGGCTCTCCAGCGCGGCCTGGCCGATGTACGTACTCTCGCTGCTCTACACGGTGGCGTACGCGCTGAGCATCACCCGCTACAAGCTGATGCAGGTCGAGGAGATCTACAACCGGAGCAAGCTCTACGTCCTGGTGAGCCTGGCGGCGGGGCTGCTGTATTCGGGGGTCCTGGTCGGGACCACGCTGCTGATTGGCGACCGGCTCCTGGCCGACCACACGTCGCGCTGGGCGGTGGTGGCGGGGGTGGTGGCGATCGCGATCCTGATCCTCTCGGGGGCGACGCGCGAGCGGTTCCAGCGGGCGATCGACCGGCGGTTCTACCGCGAGAAGTACAAGTTCGACCAGGCGATGCAGAAGATGAACCTGGCGGTGGGCCGGCTGGTCGACCGGTCAACGCTGGGCCAGCGGCTCCTGGAGGCGGCGGCGGAGATCCTCCGGGTGGAGTGGGGGGCGATCTACCTGGCCGACGATCCAGGGGGGCCGCTCCGGCTGGCGGCCTGGCACGGCCCCGAGCCCGAGCAAGTCTCGCTCCCGCCGGAGAACCCGCTGGTCGAGCGGCTCCGGCAGGCCCCGACGCTCCGGGCCCCGCACGCCATGGCGCTCTCGCCGGCCTCCGACCCGGCCACCGACACCATGATCGCGCTGGGGGGCGAGGTGGCCAAGGCCCTGGAGGCCGACGGCCAGCTCGTCGGCCTGATGGTCCTGGGCCCCAAGCGGAGCGGCCTGCCCTACGAGGACGAGGAGGTCGCCTTCCTCGGCGCGCTGGGCTCGGTGGCGATGCTGGCGCTGCACTCGGCGGGGATCCAGCAGACCCTGGAGCGGCTCAACGTGGAACTCCGGGACAAGGTCGAGAAGATCGCCGAGCAGCAGCGGCGGATCCTCCTGCTCCAGGACCAGCTCACCGGGCGGGGCCATGGCGCCGGCCGGCTGGAGCTGGGCCCGCCGGTCGACCCCGAGGTCTTCGAGGAGATCCGTGGATCGGGCCGGGCGGTCCGTCAGATGCTGGAGGTCGCTCGCAAGGTCGCCCCCAGCCACGCCGCGGTCCTGATCCGGGGCGAGAGCGGGACCGGCAAGGAACTCCTGGCCCAGGCGATCCACGCCGCCGGGCCCCGGGCCGACCGGCCGTTCGTCCGGGTCCACTGCGCGGCGCTCTCGCAGGGCCTGCTGGAGAGCGAGCTCTTCGGCCACGTCAAGGGGGCCTTCACCGGCGCCGACGCCCACCGGGTCGGCCGGTTCGAGCAGGCCGACGGCGGGACCCTGTTCCTCGACGAGATTGGCGACATCAACCGGGAGGTCCAGACCAAGCTGCTCCGGGTCCTCCAGGAGATGGCCTTCGAGCGGGTCGGCAGCTCGCAGACGATCGCCGTCGACGTCCGGATCGTGGCCGCGACCCACCAGGATCTGGAGGCCCTGATCCGCGCCGGGCGGTTCCGCGAGGACCTGTTCTACCGGCTCAACGTGATCCCGATCCGGACCCCATCGCTCCGCGAGCGCCGCGAGGACATCTTCGAGCTGGCCGTGCACTTCCTCGGCCGCCACGCCGAGCGGATGGGGCGGTCGGTCGGGCACATCGACGACGAGGCCGTGGAGGCCCTGATCGCCCACGACTGGCCGGGCAACATCCGCGAGCTGGAGAACGTGATCGAGCGGGCCGTGGTCCTGTCCGAGGGCCCGGCGCTGACCCTGGCCGACCTTCCCTCCGAGGTTCGCGAGCCCGGCCGTCGGCGATTCCGCCCGTCCTTCGCCCCGGCGGCCGATCGCTCGCCGGTCGCGCGGCCCCGGCCCTCGCTAGACCGGCGGCCGTCCTCGACTCCGGTCGGTCCCGAGGGGGTCGCGACGCTCGACGGGCCCCCGGGCGACCCCGCGGCCGACGGCTTCGAGCGGCACCGGCTGATCGACGCCCTCGGGGAGGCCCGGGGCAACAAGAGCGAGGCGGCCCGGCTCCTGGGGATGCCCCGGAGCACCTTTTTCAGCAAGCTCAAGAAGCACGGCCTCTCGGCCCGCGATTGACCGGGCCCGATCGGGCCGCCCCCCGCCCGGAGCGATCGCTCGGGAGGGGGCGGCCGTCGGCGGACCTCGATTTACTTGGGCGGCTCGACCGGGGGAGTGGCCGGCGGGGGCATGGGATCCATCTTGTCCTTGGCCGCCGGCTCCATCTTGCCCTTGTCGGCGTCCGAGGTGCTGGTGCCGGTGACCGTGCCGCTATTGGTGGTGGGCGCGGCCGGCGGGGTGGTCTTGGTGGTGTCTTCGCAGCCCGAGAGGCCCCAGGTCATCGTCAGGGCGAACGAGGCCAGGAGGGAGGAACGCAGGATGGAACGCATCAACCGTCTCCGTGCGGGTAAGGCATCAAACCTCGGGTCGCGACACGTGCGCGGACCCCGATCGAGGTCGCCGCGGGTCGGCCGCGGACGCTCGAACGGGTTCAGCATGCGTCGTCGGCCCGGATTTTTCAAGGGAGGACCCGGATTCGGGCGGGCGAGGGGGAGCCCGGAACCGCCCAGGCCGGGGAAAGGGCGACGGGCGATGGGGGCTCCCCGCTAGAGGCTGAATCTCAGGCTGTAGGTCGCGACCGCCAGGGCGATCCAGAGGACGCCGAGGACGCGGCCCAGGCGATCGACCCAGGACGGTTCGGCCCGCCACCGTCGGTCGAGCCAGAGGATCATCCAGGCCGATGCCACCGCCGCGCCGATCACCCAGGGGGAGAACAGGAAGAAGTCCTTGATCACGGGCGTGGGCAGCTCGCGACCGACGCCGGCGATCCGGTGGACGATCACCTCCACGGCCAGGGTCAACGCCCCCATCCCCACCGTGATCAAGGCGCCGACCCAGCAGGCCACCGCCCCGGGTTGGCGAAGGAGCCGGCGGATCTCGGGGCGGGGTCGGCGGAGCCGCAGCACCACCGCGGCCATGGTCCACGACCAGAGGAGCGGCTGGGCCGCGTCGACCCGACCCCAATAATGATGCTGCCAGAGGAGGGACTTGTCCATGTCGACGGCGATGGAGCCCTGGTAAACCCGCAGCAGGGCGAACCCGACGGCGGTCGCGGCGACCAGGATCATGCCATCGATGAGGACGAATCTGCGTGGGGCCTGGCCGGGCATCAAGGCATCTCCCGGGTTCAAGGGATCGGCCCTGATCCGACAGATCAGGGCCGGGGGCGACGGGCTGTTCCCATCCCGATGGATCCGGGGAGAGGGCCCGGCGGCGACCGCGTCGTCGAGATCGGGGGCATCGCCACCGGCGGTCCGAAGTCGATATCGAGGTGTCACGATCTTTGCAACTGTCGTGAAGGCCATGATATCCACGTCGGGGCCGCCACTCAACGGGCGGGTCTGGCGATCGAATTTCCCACCAACCCGAGGTCACCTCCCCCGCCTATCCTCGCCGCGTGATTCGTGCCGGCTGTGGCCGAGGTCGGGACGACCTTCCCCGATCCGAGAGGGGGAAGTAAGGATCGAATCTCGACCTCATCCCCTCCTCTCTCCGAACTTGGCGACCTCGACGTCCTGGGGGTTCAGTCCCTCACTTCCCGCCGGGCCAGGATCGCCCGCCCTGGCCCGCCCCGGCCGGCGACGAGGAGCCAGGTGGCGGGGTTCGGGCCTTCGGGGCGGAGGGCGGCCCGGTAGGCCTCGGGCCGGATCTCCAGGCCCCGGGTCTTGATCTCCAGCGGACCCAGGCCGCGCGCGGCGACCTCGCGGCGGAGGACCTTGAGGTCGAGCGGGAAGACCTCGACCACCCCGAAAGTCGCCAGGAACGGCGAGGTCACCCGCCCCGGCCCGGTCAGGAGGTCGACCCCCGGGGCGAACCGAAGGAGCCCGTGGGCGGCGGCGAACCCGTCGAGGAGCCCGGCGCGGGCCAGGCTGGGATCCGGGTCGAAGACGAACGCCCCGAGCGGCCCGGCGCCGGCCCCGGGCGAGGTCGGGCCGTCGCGGTCGGTCCAGGTCGCCCCGACCGGGAGGCAGGTGGCCCGGCGCCGGACCCCGGGGCCGGCCAGGTCGCCGAACCAGGCGGTCGCCTCCTTGCACTCGCCGGCCAGGCTGACGAGTTCGACCTCGAAGCCCGAGCCGGCGAAGTGCGCCCCGAAGTCGCTGGCCGGCCCGAGCTTGATCGCGCCGCCTCGCGACGACCCGGCCAGGGCGAGCAGGGCCCCGAGCCCCGGCGCATAGTCGCGGACCTCCCGCGCCCGACCTCGGCCGGAGGCCCGGCGGTCGGGGTCGACGTGGACCCGGGCCCCGGCCGGGATCGGGAAATCCTCGGCCCGCCCCCGGACCGCCATCACCCGCCCCTCGACCCCGTAGACCCCCGCATTCCAGGCGGCCCGCCGGGCCATCCCCGCGTCCAGGTCGACGGCGATCACGTCGCTCGAAGCCGCCAGGGCCAGCGAGTCCCCGCCGATCCCCGAGCAGAGGTCGACGACCACGCCTCCCCCGCCGAACCGCCGGGCCTTGTGCCGCGCCACCACCTCGGCCGTGGCCTGCTCGGACCCGACCGGGTCCAACCACATCCGGTCGGCCCGATCGAACTTCGCCGCCCCCTTGCGCCGTCCCTCGACCAGCCGGAGCGCCGCCGCCACCCACTCCGGCCCGAACGCCTTCCGCCACCGGGCCACGTCCGACGGCCCGGCCCGGGCGACCCCGGCGACCTCCGCCAGCAGGCCCCGGCCGGGATCGCTCGACAGGACCGCCGCCTCGGCCTCGAAATCATTGATTTGATGCAATTACGCACCCAATGAGCTTCTTGACTTCGTTCGCCCTCAAGTCTATTGGCTTGCCAGGAAGGTGACGACGTGCCCGCGAAGTGCCGCCACGAATCGCTGAAACGTCAAATCGTGAGCCGGCTCCGTAATCCTGGTCGATTCTTCGTTCGAGGAGAGTCGCAGGCACGCCGTATCGTATAACCGTTCCAACACCAGCCTGCGGCACAAGATTTCCGCCCTTCTGGCATAAGATGCACCTTCAAAGGCCGAATCGACCTTGAAATGCGGCTCCTTGTTGCAAACCGGCTGCATCACCTTCGGTTCATCGCGGAGCAGGAACAGGTACCCCAGCAACGGCCGGGAACCGGCGCCGAAACGCCCCTCCCGATACGCCGCCCAAATGTCGCTGGCGTTGCCCAAGGCTTCTTCGGTCCGGTTATTCAGGTTGTTGCCATACGATCCGCCGATGGACTTAAATTCAATAGCCATCACCAGTTGCTGACGCGAGACGATGAGCAGATCCCACTTTTTGGTTGAGCGGTGGTAACCAGGCAACTCCAGCTTTTGGGGGGCAGGCCAATGCGGCACTCTCAAGGCGGATGCCTCGACAAGATGACCACGCGGCAGCGTGATCGGCCGCTCATTCCCAAGCGCCATGAGCTTGAGGCCGCACCTTATCGCAATCGGCCTCTGAATTCCATGCCTTACAACGGCACGTCCGGAACAGTCAAAATCGCGTGCAAGCGTGCAATTAAAGGAATTGTTTCTCCCGCTCAAGCTAGATGCCGAGATTTGATTGCAGGCGAGCTTGCATGATTTGTAGGGTCAATCTCGTCAAGTCGGCCGGATGGACTTGGTAAGGGTTGACGACGCGATCCCCGAGTCGGATAGACTGAGCCTGGATGCCCGATCGCCTCGATCCGGCGTCGGTCCCGAGTCCTGCCGGGCGGAGGGATGGAGTCCGCGAGCGAGTCAACGCCTTGTCCGACCGATCCGATGACGAGACGCCCGGGGCCCCGGCGATCCTCCGGGAGCCGCTAAGCCTGGGCAAAATCGCGATCCCCTCGCGGTTCTTCCTGGCACCGCTGGCGGGGTATACCAGCCTGGCGTTCCGGCTGACGGTCCGCGAGCGGGGGGGGCTCGGGCTGGCGACGACCGACCTGATCAACGCCCGGGCGATCCTGGAGAAGCGGCCCCGGTCGTTCGAGCTGGCCGAGACCACCGACGAGGACCGGCCGCTGGCCATCCAGATCTACGGCCACGTCATCGACGAGATGCAAAGGGCCGCGCGGTGGGTGGTCGACCACGGGGCGTCGGTGGTGGATATCAACATGGGATGCCCGGTCAACAAGGTGGTCAAATCCGGCGGCGGGTCGGCCCTGATGTGCCAGGCCGATGCGGCGACCGCCTTGGTGGCGGCGGTGGTCGAGGCGGTCGAGGTCCCGGTGACGGTCAAGATGCGGCTGGGCTGGGACGACGCCAACCTCTCGGCCCCGGCCCTGGCCCGGCAGTTCGAGCAAGTCGGCGCCGCCGGGGTGATCATCCACGGCCGGACCCGCGAGCAGGGGTTCAACGGCCGGGTCAGCCGCGAGGGGATCCGGGCGGTGGTCGAGGCGGTGGAGGCGATCCCGGTGGTGGGCAACGGCGACATCCGGACCCTGGCCGACGCCGAGGCGATGTTCCGCGAGACCGGCTGCGCGGCGGTCTCGATCGGCCGAGGGGCGCTGTCCAACCCGTTCCTGTTCCGCCAGCTCGCCCACTGGGCCGAGCACGGCCACCCCGGACCCGAACCGAGTTTCGAGGAGCGGGTCGACACCATGTCCGACCACTTCCACCGCCTGGCCGACCGCCGGGGCGAGCGGCTGGCCTGCCTCCAGTTCCGCAAGATCATCAAGTGGTACAGCCACGCCATCCGGCCCCGCCGCGAGCTATATCATCGCCTGATCAACTTCGCCGACGCCGGCCTGTTCGACGACACCGTCGCCGCCATCCGCGAGGCCGGCCCCGCCGGGCCGATCCCGGGCCACTTCGAGCCCAAGGTTCCGGTCCCCACCGGGCCGATCGACAAGTGGTGAGGGCGGCCCGGCCCGCGATCCGACCTCGTTCCAGGCGAAGTCTTCCCCCCCGTCCCGGCCCGCCCATTGAGGGGTGGGGCAGGAGATGTTCATGAAACGCTGGTGCCTGCTCGCCGCCCTGTTGGTGGGCGTCCCGGCCGGTCTCTCCTTACTCCGGGCGATCGAGGCCGCGCGGGAGACGGCCAGGCGTTCGCAGTGCGTCGGCAACCTCAAGTGGATCGCGGTGGCGCTCCACAATTATCACGCGGAATACGGCTCATTCCCCCCCGGGACGATCCCGAGCCCGGGGAAGCCGCCGGGGTCCCGCCTGAGCTGGGCGGTTGAGGGCTGGACCTCGCTGGGCGGCTACGCCACGACCATCCGATTCGACGCCTCCAAGGATTGGACCGAGCCCCCCAACTGGCCGCTGGTGATCGTGGCGGATGGGCGGGTGAATTACGTCGGGATGACGCCGGCGGACACGGCCAACTGGGCGGCCTGCCCGGACGACCCGGCCGTCGGGGGGCATGTCCGGCCCCTCCCGCTGACCTACGTCGGGGTCGCGGGGCTCGGGCCCGACGCCCCGACGCTCCCCCCCGGGCATCCCCGGGCCGGGATCTTCGGATACGACCGGGTGACGCGGATCGCCGAGGTCACCGACGGGATGAGTCAGACGCTCCTGCTTGCGGAGACGTCCCGGGGCCTCGCCCCCTGGTCGGCCGGGGGGCCTCCGAGCGTCCGGGGGGTCGACCCGGCGATGCGTCCCCAGATCGGCCGGGGCCGGCCCTTCGGCGGCTACCATCCCGGCGGGGCCAACGTCGCCTTTGCCGACGGGTCGATCAAGTTCCTCCGCGAGACGATCGACCCGAAGGTCTTCGAGGCGCTCTCCACGGTCGCGGGGGGCGAACGCCTGCCCGATGGCTGGGAACCCTGAGGGCCGGGGCTTACCGCCGGATGACGCGGACGGTCAGCCAGTCGGTCGTCAGGGTCCCGGGCCAGAGCGAGCGGACGTCGGGGTCGGCCCAGCCAAGATCGGGGTCGGCGACAAGGACGGCCCGGACCCTCCGCTCGCCGGGTCGGTCGATCGCCTCGGGGGGGAGGCCGGTGATCGGCCCGATCGGGAAGCGGGGCGAGGCGGGGGCCTGGCTGGTGAGGACGACCGAGCCGGCGCGGAACCGGCCGGGGACGCCCTCGATCTCGACGTCCAGGGCGTGGGCCAGGTCGCAGGGCAGGGGGGCGGCCACGACCAGCTCGGGCGGGTCGCGCATCACGAAGCCGCCGAGGTCGAGGAACCGCGGGGCGTCGGCCGGACCGGCGGAAGCTTCGAGCCGGATCGACCGGGCGAGGGCCGCCTCGCGGGCGGCGTCGGGGGCGGTCTCCAGGGCCCCGACGGCGAGAATCGGGTCGAACTCGAACGAGAACGGGATGTGGGGCAGTTCCAGCTCCCAGCGATCGGTCAGGCCGACCACGCGGACCCGGGCCGCCAGCGCCAGGCGGTGCGGGCCGGGTCCGGGGAGGTCGCCGGGGTCGACCTCGAAGGCGGCGGAGCCGGGGCCGCCTTGCCAGGGGGACCATTCTTCCAGTCGGGCCCGCTCGGCGCCCAGGACCCGGTGCGACCATTCCAGGTGCGAGGGGGCGACCCCCGAACCGCCCTCGACCAGGAACGGCACGCCGAACGACGCCCGGATCGGGATCGGGATCGCCAGCCCGCGCGGGTAGCGGCGGCGGGCCCGCCAGGCCACCTCGAAGCCCCGGCGGACCAGGGCCTTCTCCTCCTCGACGATCAGCTCGTCGCCGGCCCAGAGCCGCGCCAGGGCCCGGCCGGCGGCCACGCGAACCTCGGCCTTCTCGGCGGTCCCCAGCAGGCGGAACAGGTCGATCAGCCCCGCCCGGCCGTGCTCGGCCGCCCCCTCGACCTCGGCCGGCGTCGGGTCGGGCTCGCCCAGCGCCGCGACCGATCGGCGGGCCCGGGCCCCCTGGAGCAGCTTCCGGCCGCCGCCGATGACCAGCGCCGAGGCCAGGAAGACCAGGACCGCGCTCCTCGGATCGGTCAGGTAGGCCGACCAGCCCGGCGATCCCCGGCCTTTTCGCGGCGGACCCGGCCGGGGCTGGACCGGGGCCGGACCCGGGGCCGAGCCCAGGATCATCCCCCGCCGAGTGGTCTGACGGTCGCTCACCCCTCCACCCCGGGGCGGCTCGGGGGCGAGGGCGGGGGCGGGAGCGGAGTCTTGCCTGGCCCGGATTTCGAGGCCCGGGGGCTCCGGCGGGGGGACTTGTTCTTCAGCCCGACGACCGTCGTGTGGCTCTTGGTCGACTCGGGCTCGACCCCGAGGTCCTCCTCGACGAGGGCCCGGAGGTCGTCCACGGCGTCCTGGAGGTCGTGGAGGTCGCGGTGGAGCGACTTCAGCTCGGCGGCCATCCGCCGGTCCGGCTCGTCGCTGGCCTCCGGGTCGGTCAGGATCAGCAGGTTGTCCTCGGGCTCGACCCGATAGGCCAGCCCCACCTGATCGAGCAAGAGCTTGAGCCCGACCTTGAGCCGGACCCCTTTCAAGTCGAGTTGGACGGTGTCCTCGGGCTTCAACTCCAGCCGATCCAGCGCCGAGCGGTCGAGCACGACCGGGGCCCCCAGGGCCCGGGCCAGGTGTTCGCGGACGCCCTCCAGCGTCGTCTCCTCGGCGAACGGCAGGTCGAGCGGCCGGAGCAGCGCGTCCTGGACCGAGGCGACCGCCGGCCGCGGGGCCGCCGCCGCCCCGAGCCGCCCCGGCGCCTTCGCCCGGTCCTGGGCCAGGAGCGACCATCGGGTCGTGGCGACCGCCCCCGAGGCGACCGCGACCATCACCAGACCCCAGCGAGCCCACCTCATGAGCGTCCCCCTCACGACCGTCCCCCCCGGCGATCGGTCGCCGGACCAGTCAGCCTAACCCGGATCGTCCCCGTGTTCCAGCGCCGATCGCCGAAGCGGCGTCGCCAACCGACATTGGCATCGGGCCGCAATCCACCCCCCTCTCCCCCCGGAGGGTTTGCCCTCAAACATCGAAGCTCATAAGGCAAATTCGGTGTTGGTAAATCATCAGCATCAATTCAAGCAATGCGTCCGTGACTTCCTTGATGTTGTGCCGCCACTCGAACATTGCCACACGCTGCGACCCGGACCACTCGCTCACCCCCCGGAACGGCCCCGGGAAATTCCGCGGGCCCGTCCAGATTCCCTCCATCGTGTCGCGGAGACGATCTGTCAAGATTTTCTTGACATGGCGATAAGGTATTGACAATAGTTAATGTGATAGAAGTTCCCGAGGATTTCCCCGGCATTGGCATCGGATGTCGTCCCGCTTATCAACCATTTTCGATCCCGGATCGCCTCGGAAACCGAGCGAAGGAGTTCGGATCATGCCCGCCCCGGGAGAGACGATGGGACGAATCACGCTCGAATTCACGATCGCCAATAATGACGATGTCGTGCTGGCCCGGCTCGGGGGCCTGTCCCCCGACCAGGTCCGCCGCGTCACGCTCCGGGGCGTCGTCGACACCGGCGCGACGCGGCTGGTCCTGCCCGAATCCGCCGTCCACCAGCTCGGCCTGGCCCCCTCCGGCCAGGCGACCGTGCGTGACGCCGACCGCCGGTCCGCCACCCGGTCGCTGGTCAAGGATGTCTCGGTGGAGCTGCTGGGCCGGCAGGGTGTCTTCACTGCCCTCGTCGAGCCGGACCGAGCCGACGCCCTGATCGGGGCGATCGTCATGGAAGACCTCGACTTCCTCGTCGACTGCGCCACCCAGGTCCTCCAACCCCGCGACCCCAACGGGATCGTCTCCGAAGTCGAATGAGCGGTCCGGCTCAGGTCCGGAGCACGATCGCCGCCCCCGCCAGGAGCAAGCCCACCCCGGCGGCGCGCCAGGGGCTCACCGGGTGGACGGCGAAGCCGACCAGGCCGAAGTGGTCGAGCAGGACCGAGGTGAGAACCTGCCCGGCGACCACCACGCCCAGCCAGCCGGCGGCGCCGAGCCGGGACGAGAAGGTCACGGTCGCCACGATATAGCAGGCGCCGACCGACCCGCCCAGCCAGATCCACCAGGGGCCCCGGGCCAGGCCCGGAGCCGTCGGCCAGGGCGGTCGGGTCGCCAGGCCGTAGGCGATCAGGGCCAGCGTCCCGGTCCCGAACGAGGTAATCGACGCCGGGATCGGGTGGCCCATCCGCGCCTTGAGCCCGTTGTTAACCCCCACCTGCACCGCCAGGGCCGCGCCCGAGAGCAGCGCCAGGGTCGCGTAAAGCCACGTCATCGTCGGACCCCATCCGGCCGGTCGAGGGAGGTGGAAACGAGGGATCCCAGGCTATTCGCCCGGTCGCCCCGACGCAACCGCCGGCCCCCGCCCGGCTTGCCGGGGGCCGTCGGGCAGTGGATCATGATTGTGGGCCCGGAGGCGACGGGCTTGACGCTGATTTCTCCATCGGGCCGGCGACGCCGCGGCCGGGGCCAGGCGGGAAGGGACTTCGGCGATGGGCGGAGGACCGATGGAGCTGATCGCGAAGGCCCGGGCCGGGGAGGTCGAGGCCCTCGGCGAACTTTGCAACCTGTACCGCAATTACATGCGGATGGTCGTCCGGACCGGGCTCGGCCCCAAGCTCCGCGAGCGGGTCGAGCTGTCCGACGTCGTGCAGGAGACGCTGGTGGAGGTCATCCGCCAGTTCCCCCAGTTTACCGGGCAGAACGAGGCGGCGCTGGTCGGCTGGCTCCGCCGGCTGGTCGGGCAGAAGCTGGCCGACCTCGGGCGGTATCACAGCCGGGCCAAGCGGTCGGCCGGCGGCCCCGACGTCCCGCTCGACGCCGCCTGGGACCTCCCCGGCGGCGAGGGGAGCCACGAGGGGAAGCTCCTGGACATGCTCGCCCTGAGCCAGACCAGCCCCAGCGAGGCCGCCAGTAACCGCGAATTGACCGTCCTCCTGGCCGACGCCCTGGCCGCGCTGCCCGAGGCCGAGGCCGAGGTTCTCTGGCTCTATCACGCCGAGAACCTCTCCTTCGAGGGGATCGGCGACCGGATGGGCGTCAGCCGCAAGAGCATCCGCGGCATCTGGGCCCGCGGCCTCAAGAGCCTCAAGCGGACCCTGGACGGGCCCCGGCATTAGACCACCAACCCGCAACTCCATCGAGGCTCCCGCGTCATGGCCCGCAGCACCGAGGCCGAACCCGAACCCGAGGCCGGCCCGATCGACCGCGACGAGCGGCTGGGCGAGGCCATCGAGGCGTACCTGGGGCGGGCCGAGGCGGGGCATCCGCCGGACCTCGAAGCGTTCGCGGCCGGCTATCCCGACCTCGGCGAGGACCTGGTGGCGGCCCTGGAGGGGCTGGCGCTGGTCCGGGGGCTGGTCGGCGACGCGGGCGGGCTGGGGCACCGGCTGGAGGAGGGGCGGCGGGTCGCCGGCTACCGGATCGTCCGCGAGCTGGGCCGGGGCGGGATGGGGATCGTCTACGAGGCGGTCCACGTCGGGCTCGACCGGCCGGTGGCGCTGAAGGTCCTGGGCTCCTCGGCGGCCCCCGACTCGTCGGGGCGTCGGCGGTTCCTCAACGAGGCCAGGACCGCCGCCGGGCTGCACCACACGCACATCGTCCCGGTCTTCGACGTCGGCCAGGTCGGCGGGCTCTGCTACTACGCGATGCAGCGGATCGAGGGGAGCGGGCTGGACCGGGTCCTCCGCCACCTCCGGCGCGACCGGGTCGTCGCCGCCGGCTCGGCCTCCGGCCCGGGGTCGCCCCGAACCGCCCCGGCCGCCTCGACCCGGCCGCTCCCCGGGCCCTCGCCCGACGCCGCGCTGGCCGCCTCGGGGCTCGGCGACGAGACCCACACCTGGGCCGGCGGCGCCCCCCCCGCCTGGGGCCCGAGGGAGCCCGATGACGAGCCCCCGACGTTCCTCCCGCCGCGCGGATCGGCCTACTACCGGTGGGTCGCCGAGGTCGGCCGTCAGGCCGCCGAGGCGCTGGGGTTCGCCCACCAGCGGGGCGTGATCCACCGCGACATCAAGCCGTCCAACCTGCTGGTCGACGGCCGGGGGACGATCTGGGTCGCCGACTTCGGCCTGGCCCGACGGCTGGCCGACCCCAGCCAGACCCAGGTCGACAGCCTGCTGGGGACCCCGCGCTACATGAGCCCCGAGCAGGCCCGGACCGGCGCCATCGACGGCCGGGCCGACGTTTACAGCCTGGGGGCCACGCTCTACGAGCTGGTCACGCTCCGTCCGCCCTTCGACGGCCAGACCGCCGCCGAGCTGGTCGAGCAGATCGCCCACCGCGAGCCGGCCCGGCCCCGGAAGTTCGACTCGAGGGCCCCGCTCGACCTGGAGACGATCCTCCTGAAGGCCCTGGCCAAGCGACCCGGCGACCGCTACGCCACCGCCGAGGACCTGGCCGAGGACCTGGCCCGGTTCCTGGCCCACGAGCCGGTCCGAGCCCGGCGGATCGGCCCGGTCGGCCGGCTCTGGCGGTTCGCCCGCCGCCACCCCGGCCTCACGGCCGTCTCGACCACCGCCGCGGCGGTCGTCCTGACCACCGCGACCATCGCCTATGTCCGGGTCGTCGCCGAGCGCGACCAGGCCATCCACGCCCGGTCCGACGCCCGCCAGGCCGAGGCCAGGACCCGCGAGGCACTCCGGCAGGCCGAGTCGGCCCGCCTGGTCGGGCTGGAGAAGCACGCCACCGCCGTCCTGCTCTCCAGCGCCGCCAACCGTCGGTCGGTCGGGCTGGACCTGCTCACCGACGCCGCCAAGCTCGGGCCCGATCCGGCAATGCGGGTCAAGCTCCGCGACCAGGCCCTGAGCTTCCTGACGATCCGAGACGTCGAGGCCCGCCCGCCGATCGCCGCGGCCCGGCCCCACGGGTTGGCCTTCGGCGACGCCGGCCGGCGGATCGCCGCGCTGACCGACGACAACGAGCTGGCGATCTGGTCCGTCGAGGGCGGGACCCCGGTCGACTCGGCCCGCCTCCCCTCGGGTCCACCGCGCGGCCGGGGCCCGTCCGGCCAGCCCAAGGACCGGCGGTTCGGCGGCCCCTTCGGCGCGGCCCGGATCGCCTCGGCCGGGGCCCAGGTCGCCGTCGCCCGGCCCGACGGCGCGGGGCTCCGCCTCTTCGACGTGACCCTGCCCGGCTCGCCCGCCGAGGATCTCCCGATGAAGGGGCACGACGTCGCCTCGATCGCCGCCTCGGCCGAGGGCCGGACCCTGGCGACCCTGGAACGCCCGGCACGTCCCGAGGCCGACGAGGCCCGGATCACGCTCTGGGACCGGCTCCGGCCCGACGCTCCCCGGGCGACCCTGGTCCTCCCCGCCCCGGCACCCCGGGCCGACGCCCTCCCCTTCGGCGGCTGGCGGCTCCCCCTGCTGGCGATCTCGCCCGACGGCTCGACCGTCGCCGCGGTCCGCCCCGGCGAGTCCGAGGTCGCCCTCTGGGAGGGGGACGGCACCCCGCTGGAGCCGATCGACGTCCAGGCCAACGCCACCGCCCTGGCCCTGGGGCCGGCCGGCCAGCTCGCCGTCGCCGGCGGCGGCGAGATCGTCATCTGGGACCTCGCCCAGCGCAAGCCCCTGCCGGGCCTGGGCCGCCGCCAGGGGTTCGTCCGCCAGCTCCGGTTCAGCCCGCTCGACGGCTCGCTGCTGGCCGCCTCGACCGACCCCGGCGGGATCGAGCTCTGGGACGTCGCCGCCCACGCCCTCGTGGCCGCCCTGCCCACCCGCGACCGGGTCGACGACCTGGCCTTCTCGCCCGACGGCCGGACCCTGGCGGCGAGCCAGTCGACCTCGATCGCGCTCTGGTCGATCGTCGAGCCGGTGGCCCAGGCCCAGCTCCCGGAGTCGACCGAGGTCCCGGTGGCGCTGGCCTTCGGCCCCGGCGACCTCCTGGCGATCGCCTCGCGCGACGCCGCCCGGATGGTCGGACCGCTCCGGCTCTGGGCCCGGCCCGGGTCCAGCCCGCCCGACGTCCGCCGCTGGGACCGGGCCCGGCCCGCCGCCGTCGGCTTCGACGACCGGGGGCGGGTCGCGACCCTGGAGGCCCGGGGCCTCCGCTGGTACCTCCCGGCCGACCCGACGCCCGTCGCCGAGGCCGACGCTCCCGAGCCTCACAGGGGCGCCAGGCCGACCGGTCGAGGGGACGGACCGCCTCCGGGCCCACCCCCCCCCTCGTTCGGCCGGGGCTCCGACCGGGGCCTGGCCCGGAGCCGGGACGGCCTGACCCTGGCCTTTGCCCGGGCCGGCGACATCCTGATCTGGCGGGCTGGGAATCCCGAGGCCATCATGAGGTTCGATATCCGCGACGCCGAAGTCCCGACGCCCGGCCCCGGACGCAACAACGCTTTATTCGTCGCCCTCTCCCCCGACGCCTCCCGCCTCTTCGTGTACGCGGCGGCCGGCGAACGGCTGTCAACCTATACGCTGACCGGACGCCAGGTTCCGCGTCTGGGATGGGGAGCCCCCTTCCGGGACGTGACCGCCCTGGCCGTCGGTCCCGACGGGTCGACCCTGGCGGTGGGCGACCGCTCGGGCGGCTTCACCCTGGTCGACGTCGTCCGGGAGGTCGTCCAACCCCGGCTCGCCCCGCCGGCCGACGACACCCCGGCGTCGGTCGCCTCGCTCGCCTTCGCCCCGGACGGCTCGACCCTGGCCGTCGGGACCAGGGACCAGGTCCGGCTCTGGTCGGTCCGGGGGGATCCCCGGCCGCTGGTCCGGCTCCCCGGGCATCGCGGGACCCTCTCCGCCCTGGCCTTCGACGTCGGGGGGACCCGCCTGGCCGGGGCCGACGAGAAGACCGTCAAGGTCTGGGACCTCGCCAGGCTCCGGGCCGAACTCGACCGTCACGGGCTCGGCTGGTAGGTCGCCCTGGGTCCGCCAGGGGCTCAGAGGCGATCCGGAAACATTTCCTTGACCTGGCAATGAGTGATGACTAATGGATGATGGTTGATGGGAGAGAAATCCACCAAGATCTCCCCAGCCTCGGCATCGGATGCCGCCCCGCTGATCAACCATCACCCATTGGGCATCAACCATTTTCGACCCAGAATAGTTTCTCAGATCCATCGGTTCGATGGTGGATTAATCCTGGTTAGGGTACTTCTCTATCTTATGTTAACCTGACTCGTCCTGTTTAAATTAACGCAAGAAAGAGTCTCCGAAACGGCAGGAAATCCCGGGTTCCCGCAAAAAAGGGTTGCATTTCAGGAAGGACCATCCCATCTTGGCAAGGGAACGCGGGCGTTTGCGAGACGCCTGCCCACCCGAACGATCATGGCGGATCCAAAGAGGAGGCAGGCTGACGTGACACCGGATCGCGGCCGCATGGAGCGGACCGCACCCGCGTGCTTTTCGTCGGAGTTTTATCCGTTGACCCAACGAGTCCTCACCCCGAACTTCGCGAGGTCCTTCGCCCTCTTCCTCCTCATCGCCGGCCTGATGGCCTCTCCCGCCCGAGCGGATGGGGTGGCTCCCCCCTCCCCGCCCGTGGTCGATACCCCGCCCCCGCCGCCCTTCCCCGTGACGGTCTACCCGGAAGACGACCGCCCCTCGCCCGAGCCGGCGGAGGCCCAGCGGGTCGCGGCCCGGCCGGTCTACCAGCAGCCCGTGGCCTACCAGCAGCCTTCGGGCGATCCCTACGGCTTCACCGCCTGGCTTAACGGCGTCCGGTCGCAGTCCGGCCTGGGCGCGGTCGGCTACGACGCCAGCCTCTCGGAGTGGGCTTCGGTCAACAACGGCCAGCAGCAGGCCCGGGGAATGGGTCACCACGTGATGGGCCCGGCCCGCCGCCAGAACTCCGCGATGGGTGACTTCCCCAGCGTCACCTCGATGTGGATGGCCTCGCCCGCCCACCGCGCGGCCCTGCTCGACCCCTCGATCTCCTGGATCGGGATCGCCAGCATGGGCGCCTACTGGACCTTCAACGCCTACTGAGCCGCGCGACAAGGCGCGATGACAGGTCGTCGAACCGATGATCGAGGCCCCCGGCCCGGGGGCTGCCGTCCCCGGTGCGCGCCGGGTCGGCCGCCCTCGGCCCGATCGCGCCCCGTCAGAGGCGACCCGGGATCGAAAATGGCTGATGGTTGACGACGGACGAACGCGAATGCATCCGAAGCCGTTTTCGGCTGCTTTCCCGGAACTTCCATCACCCATCACCCATCACGCATCTTTCATAAGCAATTGCCTTGACCCAGAAAAGTTGCCGGATCGCCTCTCAGAGGAACAGCGAGGCCCGGATCTGGGCCAGGATCGCCTGCTCCAGCTTGGGGTCGCGGCCCCGGGGGATCCAGTACGCCGGGACCTGGACCGGGCCGACGACCTCGCGGGTCCGGTTCAGCGGGAACTGGTTATTGAACACCGCCCGGCCGATCGATTGGCGGTCGGGCTGGAGCAGATCCTCCAGCTCCTTGCGGACCTCGACCCGGACCGCCCAGCCCTGGCCGGTCGGGGCCGGTAGGACGGTGACGATCGCGAACCGGCGGATCGACTGGAGGGTGCTCTCGAACCGCTCGCGGAAGCCGACCGAGTCTCCCTCCCAGGGCTCCAGCAGGGTCGCCCCGATCTTGGGTTGAGTCACGATCTTGCGCTGGGTCCGGTCCTCCGAGGCGATGTCGAAGTAGCCGTCGACGGCGATGACGCTCGCCTTCCAGACGGTCTCGAAGTCGGCCGAGGGGACGACCATCGGGTTCTCGGCGACGGCCCGGGCGCCGCTCATGGTCGCGCAGCCCGAGGTGCCGCAGGCGACCAGCGTCGCGACGCCGGCCAGCAGTAACCTCACTCGCATGGGAAGGGCCTCGCCTCGGGGACGCCCGCCGGCCGTCGGCTGGGTCGCGATCGGGATGGGATGGGCCGGGCCGGGCCGCTCGGGGTCGGGTGGCAGCTCGATGGGGGCGGACGGGGCGGACGGTCGGCGCGGCGGCATCCTGCCGGACCAGACCGGATCCCGCAAGCCCGCCCGCGCCCTTTTGTAAAAGGCGACCTAGGCTGGTCATAGCAGGGCCCGCCGCGTCGACTCGGAGGTCGACCGACGCGGGGAGGGCCCCCAACCCGTCCCGTCGCGGCCCGATTTTGGCCCCGGAACAGGACCGAACCATGCCCAACCTCGTGCCCTTCCGATCGGCCACCACCACCACCGCCACCCGCCCGGACGCCCCGGCCCCGAGCCGACGGCCCGTCGTCGCCCGTCGAGGCTCGACCGGTTGGCGCGACCGGGCCACCGCCTGGCTCCGGTCGACCGCCGCCGCCCTCGGCCCGAAGGAGCCCGGCGACCCGGCCGTCGCCCAGCTCGCCGAACTCGCCGCGCTGGCCCGGGATCCGGACGAGGTCCGGGTCGCCCTGGTCCGGCTGGCCGCCGAGGTGTCCGGAGCCGACCGCGTCGAGCTGAGCCTCGACCGGGGCGGCCGGCCGGCCCGTCGGCTGGCCCACTGGCCGCCCAGCGCCTCCCCCGAGCCGGTCGCCGAGGCCGGCTGCGCCCCCCGGGGCCCGATCGCCCGGGCGGTCGCGCGGGCCCGGTCGGTCCGGCCGGCCTGGCCCACCTTGACCGCGACCCTCAAGGCCGGCGAGGTCCACTTCGGGACGCTCCGGCTGACCTCCTCGGGCCGGCGCCCCTGGCCCGCTGGTGCGGCTCGTCGGCTGGCCACGCTCTGCGCCATCGCCGCCTCGGCCGAGCGTGCCCTGGCGGCCCCGGCCGCCGGCCAGCCCGAGCCCGGGTTCGACTCCGAACTCGGCCCGAGGGGCTCGACGACCCTCGGGGCCTTCCTGGCGTTCGCCCTCGCCCAGGCCCGGCGGAGGCGGGAGCCGCTCTCGCTCCTGGAGGTGGCGGTCGACCGCCTGGCCGCCCTTCGCGAGCTGCTCGGCGAGGAACTCGCCGAGGTAGCCCTGGATCGGGTCGCCCGGGCGGTCAAGGCGACCGTCCGCGCCAGCGACGTCTTGACCCGGCTGGAGGACGGCCGGCTGGCCGTGATCCTGCCCAACGCCTCCGCCGAGAACGCGATGAGGGTCGCCGAGGCCGTCCGCTCGGCGATCGCCCGGGTCGGCGCGGCCTCGACGACCATGCCCGCCCTGAGCGCCTCGATCGGCGTGGCCACCTACCCCGAGCACGCCCACGACCTGGTCACCCTCCGGGCCGCCGCCGCCACCGCTCTGACCCGCGCCGGGGCCCTGGGCTACGACCGGACCGGTGAGGCCGACGCGGTCCCGGCGGCCCAACCCGCCGGTTGAACGGCCCGGCCGATCCCCGCCCAAGCTCGGGTTGACACCCCGGCCCGGCCGGTCTAGCCTGTCGCCGCCTCGGGGACGGTCGCGACCCTCGCCCTCGGGTGAGCGTTTCGACCGCTCATGAGTCCCCTCCCTCGCGGGCTTCCTGGAGTGTCGAGGACGACGATCTGCCGGACGATCCCCACCCCTCGATGGGGCCGGGGTCGGCCCGGGACGGCACCGGAGGCCGCGCGATGTATGTCTTCTGCGTCGGGATGTATCGGGCCTGCTCGACCTGGCAGTACGAGGTGATCGCCCACCTCCTGGAACGCCACCGGGGGGGCCGACGCCTGGGCTACCTGACCGGCGATCAGTTCGAGGCGCTGGACGACCGCGACGGCGACGACGGCACCTGGAAGGTCCTGAAGTCGCACGAGGAGCACGGCCGGTTCGCCCGGGCCCTGGCCGAGGGCCGGGCCCTGGCGGCCTACGCCCACCGCGACGTCCGCGACGTGGCGTTCTCGCTGATGCACAAGCGGAACCTCGGATTCGAGCCGCTGGTGACCCAGGGGATGGTCCACCAGGTCCTGGCCAACGACCGCTTCTGGTCGGTCCGGCCAGGGACGATCACCCAGCGCTACGACCACCTGGTCGCCGACCCCTCGGCCGCCGTGGAGGGGCTGGCGGCCCACCTCGGGCTTGGGCTGGCCCCGGGCGAGGCGGCCCAGGTTGCCGCCGAGTACTCCTTCGAGGCCAATCGACGCCGGACGGCCGACCTGGGCCGGCGGCTCCGCCGGGGCGGGGTCGACCTCGAAGACCCCTCGATCACCCAGGCCCACGACCGCCAGACCCTCCTGCACTGGAACCACATGAGGGAGGGCCGCGTCGGCGACTGGCGCGACCGGGCGACCCCCGCCCAGCGCGCCATGCTGGCCCGGATCTGCGGCGGATGGCTCGCCGCCCACGGCTACGAGCCCGACCGACCCGTGCCGCTCAGCGCCGGGGCGATCCGCCGCGAGCTGGCGATGGCCCGGGGGTCGCTCGCCTGCCGGCTCCGGTGCCTCTCGCTCCGCCATCCCCGGCTCGCCCGGGCGATCAAGCCCCTCCTGGGGATCGCCCCCGAGGCCCCGCTGGCACCGCCCGCGGCGATCTCGACGGGACAGGATATCCGGGTCGACGCCTCGTCGCCGCCCAACGCCCCCCACCTCGTCGTCCGGACGGGGGCCGAGCACCCGGTCAAATGAGGTCCGATGACGTGATCCGGTGCAGCCGGACCCGGGTCGCCCGGGATCGTCGCCCTCGCGAGGGGCCGGCACCGCCCACCCCGACGGCCTCGACCTGACCCCATGAGAATCATCATTTCTTGATTTTCTCCATATCGACCTTCATCTGCTTCGCCTTCTCGGAGATCGTGGCGGCGCGACCAGGCCGCTCCGCTTCGGGACTCCCCGCGTAGTCGCGGAGGAGGTCGGCGAGTTCCGTCATCCTGACGATGAGCGTGCCGGGGGTCGGGCACCGCGCCACCCCCGCCAGGAGGCCGCGAGGTCGATGGATGCAGGAGAAGTGGTAATCCTGCCCGTCCGTGCTGGAGACGATGTCGTCTTCCTGGGCCGGATACCTGACCCTCACCAGCATCTCGGTCCAGAGCGAGTGCAGGATGGCTGCGGTCTCGGCGTCGACGGGGACGATCGACGTCTTGATTTTGACCTTGGCCCGCTGTTCGGACTCCCAGAGCAGTTCTTCGGCCACCGCCAGCTCGATCCAATGCTCATCCCCATTTTCCCAGACCGAGACGGACCATTCGGGGAAGAACGAGGGGAGGCAGACCACCCGAGCACGAAGGTCGTAGTCAGACCCCCTGGCATTCTGCTCTTTCAAAAGATAGAGAACGATATCTCTATCATAAAAAAAGAGATCCTCAGCGCGATCGTTGAAATTTCCTTTTTCAGGTTCGAGATAATCTTGCCCGTTCGCCCTCAGGTTAAGAGAGGAAAAGGGGCAGAGAGACACGGCGAAGAGAATACTTACGCAAATTTTTTTCATTGCATGCTACTCCTCTTGTTGCATTTACGCAATTACCTGACATTGCCGAATGTTCCGTTGAATTGCCTTTTTTTGTTGTAAGCGATAATATCTCCATCAGGAATAATGATCAGTCCCGGAAAGTTAAATTTCCCGATATCAGTACGATCACCTCGTGACTCAATAATGTCGCACGCAGGCGGCCCTCTCGGTTATCCTCGGGGGAGACCTAACATCCGATCTCCCGCGGGGATCGACCGGCGGACCAATCCCATGGACGACCTGTCTCGCTTTTGC
>JAABUJ010001148.1_pt1 | contig 41119 bp, 36 predicted proteins | sample 5559131 | NCBI WGS metagenome assembly JAABUJ01 (sample SAMN10711875, study PRJNA513366) | rock metagenome | isolation source: Antarctica rocks | place: Antarctica: Victoria Land, Mt New Zealand nord | collected 2016-01-07 | reverse complement strand
TCAAGCTCAACGCGCTCCTGATCGCTCAACACGATCTGATATCGGCTGCGGCCCGCCATCACCAGCAGAATTCGCGCCGGTGAACATAACTCCTTCAACCCGAACCAAAATTACGGCGGGGAGCACTAAGAGCCCGGCGTCGCAGGGCGCCGGGCCGACCGAACAGACGCAGCACTCTGCCGCCGCTGGCCAGAGGTCAGCGGCCACGATTGCGCGAATGGCGACGCTCCGGTGGGGAGTGAGGCCGGCGGGCGAGCGGTGTCCGAGGAGGTGCCTCGCGGTCGGTTGGGTTTGGGGGCAGCCGCGGAGCACAGGTCGGCGACCGCGCTTGAGCTCGCGATGAAGGGGGCACCACCAGCGAGACGGTGCGCTCGGGATGCTTGAGGCGCACGTGGCCGGATCTTTGTGTTGCGATCCGATGTCGCGGGGAATGGACAATTCCCGCGGTAGATTCGGCCCGCGGCCTGAGAACATCGGGTATCAGCCGGTTTGTCGACACGCCGCTGGGGGCGGATTCGCTGTTGATCAGGGTTATCGCAGCCGGCCGCTCGCGCACCAACGCACCGCGCCCACGATCAGCGCTTTCTTTGCCGACGGAGCGTTGCGATGACCGGGCGCCGGCGCAGCCAAATGTCAAGCGCAGTCAGGCGGACAGAGCGTGGCGCAGGTCGGCCACGAGATCCTCAGGATCCTCGACCCCGCAGCTCAGGCGCACCAGATCAGCCGGGACAGCCGCTGCCGACCCTTCGACGGACTGGTGGGTCATCGCCTGGGGCACCTCGATCAGCGACTCGACCCCGCCGAGGGACTCGGCCAGCGTGAACAGCCGCGTGTCGGCCGCCACCGTGACGGCGCGCGGGTGGCGGAAGCTGACCATGCCGCTGAACCCGGGCCAGCGAACGTCGGAAACCTCGGGCGTGGCCCGCAGCAGCTGCACGATCGCCGCCGCGCTGCGGGCGTGCGCCTCCATCCGCAGATGCAGCGTGCGCAGCCCGCGGTGAACGAGAAAGCAGTCAAGCGGCCCGGGGACCGCACCGATCGCGTTCTGGACGAAGCGCAGGCGCTCGTGGAGCTCCGGATCGCGGGTGATGACCACGCCGCCCACCACGTCGGAGTGACCGCCGAGGTACTTGGTGGTGGAGTGCACCACGGCGTCGGCGCCCAGCTCCAGCGGGCGCTGGTTGACCGGCGTAGCAAACGTGTTGTCGACCGCGACCAGTGCGCCGCCGCTGCGGGCGATCGCCGCCTCGATGTCGATCACGTTCAGCGCCGGGTTGGTCGGGCTCTCGACCCAGACCAGCTTCGTCTCGGGCCGGATCGCGCGTTCGAGCGCGTCGAGGTCGGTCTGATCGACCAGGTCGTACTGAAGGCCCCAGCCGCTCAGCACCTTGTCGACCAGCCGGAAGGTGCCTCCGTACAGATCCGCCGGCAGGACCATGTGTGACCCTCCGCCCGCGCACAGCACGGTGATCAGGGCGTGCTCGGCCGCCATTCCCGAGGCGAAGGCGACCGCCAGCCCGCCCTCGAGCTCCCCGAGCGCGCGCTCGAGGGCGGCGCGCGTGGGGTTGGCCGAGCGCGAGTAGTCGTAATTCTCCACGAACTCCCCCGGCCGGCGCTGGGCGTAGGTCGAGGTCTGGTGAATCGCGGGGATCACGGACCCGTAGGAGGGATCCGGCGTCAGCCCCGCGTGCACGGCGCGGGTCCCGAACGCGTCCCGCCGCGAGCCCTGATCGGTCACGAGGCCAGGGCCTCCAGCAGGTCGGTGCGGGTCACCAGCCCGGTGGACCGGCTGCCGTCGGTGACCAGCAGCGCCTGCTGATCGCCCACCAGCAGCTCGACCGCCTCTCGCACCGGATCGTCGCTCGAGACGGCGATGAACGGCGGCTCCATCACCTGCGCGATCTGCGCGTCGAGCAGCGTCGGGTCTGAGGCGGCGTGCCGGAGCAGTCCGCGCTCGCCGATCGCCCCGACGATCGTCGACGGATCGCCGGGACTGACCACGGGCAGCTGCGAGACGCGATGCTCGTGCAGTAGGCCGACGGCGTCACGGACGGTGAACTGCGGCTCGACGGTCACCAACGGCGGGATCTCGCCCGCCTCGCTCTTGCGGCGCAGCACGTCACCCACGGTCAGGTCGGTGCCGCGCTCGAGGAATCCGTACTGGCGCATCCAGGCGTCGGAGTAGATCTTGGACAAATACGAGCGACCGCCGTCCGGGATGATCACGACGATCAGCGCCTGCGGGTCGCGGACCTCGGCGGCCACCTCCAGCGCGGCGTGCAGGGCCAGTCCGCCGGACCCGCCGGCCAGGATCCCCTCGGCGTGGGCGAGCCGGCGCGTGGTCAGAAAGGCATCCCGGTCGCTGACGGTGACCCAGCGATCGATCACCGACGGATCGAAGGTCTCGGGCCAGAAGTCCTCGCCGACCCCCTCGACCAGGTAGGGCCGGACGTTGTCGTCGCCCCCGGAGTAGATCGACCCCTCCGGGTCGGCGCCGACGACGGTCAGCTCGGGCTTGTGCTCGCGCAGGTATCGGACCATCCCGGTGACCGTGCCGCCTGTGCCCACGCCGGCCACCAGGTGGGTGATCCGGTCGCCCAGCTGCTGCCACAGCTCCGGGCCGGTGGACTCGTAGTGGGCCAGCGGGTTGGCGGGGTTGACGTACTGGTTGGGCTGAAAGGCGCCGGGGATCTCCCGCGTCAGCCGGTCGGCGACGCGGTAGTAGGAGCGCGGCGAGTCGGGCGGGACGTCGGTGGGGGCCAGAACGACCTCGGCCCCGTAGGCGCGCAGCAGGTCGATCTTCTCCCGGGACATCTTGTCGGGCATCACGGCGATCACGCGGTAGCCCTTCAGCCGGGCCGCGATCGCCAGTCCGGTCCCGGTGTTGCCGGAGGTGGGCTCGACGATCGTGCCGCCGGGCCGCAGATGGCCGTCGCGTTCGGCGGCGTCGATCAACGCTACGGCGACCCGGTCCTTGATCGACCCACCCGGATTGAACGCCTCGAGCTTGGCCACCAGTTGCGGGCGCACGCCGGCGCCGATGCGCGACAGCGCGACCAGCGGCGTGCCGCCGATCGTGTCGAGGATCGAGTCCTTGACCCCGGGGGCGGCGACGGCCTCAGAGCTCACGCGGGCCTCACGCGGGCAAGGTTACGCCGCCGGCACCACCAGGACGGGCCGGTCGGCCAGGGCCAGCAGCTTGTGGGGCGTCGCGCCGAGCAGGGCACCTCGAATCGGGCTCTCGCCGCGAGTGCCGACGACGATCACCCGCGCGTCGCGCTGGACCGCCAGATCGGCGAGGGCCTGTGCGGGCGCCTGCTCGATCACCACCTCCTCCACCTCGCTGCCCTGGTCGGCGGCCAGCTCTCGCGCTTCGGCGAGCCGACTGGCCGCCAGCTCCTTGAGCGCCGCGTGGTAGTCGTGCAGCTCGCCGCCGACCGGCGAGAGCTCATACCCGAACGCGATCGTCACCGTCTCGTCGTAGGCCCGGCCGACCTCGATCCCGACGCGCAGCGCGGCCTTGGCGCAGTCTGAGCCGTCGTAGCCGACGATCACCCCGCTGCTCATGACGAACGACCCGCGGGCGACGCGGCGACCAGCGCTGAGTCGGCCACCTCGCGCCGGCGCCGGAAGAACTCGGGCAGCCGCCACTGGCACAGGAGCATCAGCGGGATCCCGACGATCAGCGCCCCCAGGCCGATCACCAGCGGGCCACCGATCCCGAGGATCACCGTGCTGCCGGCGCCAGTCTTGCCCAGGTCAAAGCAGGACTTGACGAACAGCGCCAGCAGGATCACGCCGCCGAGGGTCGGCAGCACGCCGATGAAGAAGAAGTTCTTGGCGCTGTTGAGCAGCTCGCGCCGGTAGAAGATCGAGCAGGCAAAGCCGGTCAGGCCGTAGTAGAAGGCGATCCCCAGCCCGAGGGCCAGGATCGAGTCGCTGAGCACGTTCTGGGACAGCAGCGTCAGCCCGACGTACCACACCGTCGACACGGTGCCCATGGCCAGCGTGGCCACGCTCGGGCTCAGGAACCGAGGGTGGATCGCCCCGAACCGGGTGGGGATCGCCTTGGAACGGGCCATCGACAGGACCGTGCGTGCTGTGGGCAGGATCGTCGTCTGGGTCGAGGCCGACGCCGAGGTCAGCACGGCGATGATCAGCAGCTTGTCGAGGCCCGAGCCGAGCACCTTGTGACCGATCGGCGCGAACACGTCAGACGGGTTGTTGGCCAGCAGGGCGGGGCCGGCGAAGGCCGTCGTCGCGGTCGCCACGGTGACGAAGATCAGGACCAGCACGATCGTCGAAACGACCGCCGCCCGCCCAGGAGCCGAGCCTGAGTCCTCGGTCTCCTCGTTGACCGTCACCCCGCTGTCCCAGCCCCAGTAGATGAACACCGCGAGCAGGATTCCCTCGGTGAAGTTGGAGAAGCCCTTGATGTCGAACGGGTTGAACCAGCTGGCCGAGACGTGGTGGGCGCCGGCCGTCCCGGAGTACACCTTGACCAGCGCGACGACCGAGAAGATGACCAGGATCACGAACTCGGCCCCGAGCAGCAGCTGCTGCGTGCGGGCCGACAGCTCGATCCCGACGTAGCAGATCGCCGTCATCACCACGATCCAGGCGACGCCGACAGCGGTCACGTCGAACGTGCTCGGATTGTTGTTGCCGAACAGCTGGAAGCTGTACTGGCCGGCGATCGCGGCCAGGCTCGGCATCACGATCACGTCAGTGACGATGATCCCCCAGCCGCCCATCCAGCCCCAGCGCGGTCCGATCGCGCGGGTGACCCAGGAGAAGGTGGTGCCGCAATCCGGGTCGGCGCGGTTCATGTAGTAGTACGCCGCGGCGATGAACAGCATCGGGATGAAGGCGACGATCATGATCGCCGGGCCGCCGAAGGCCGCGAACCCCGCGATTCCGCCGAGCGTCGCGGCGAGGCTGTAGGCCGGCGCCGTCGACGCGACGCCGATCACGATGTTCGACACGAACGAGATCGCGTTCTTCTTCAGGCCCTTGTCCTGCACCTGAATCCCGGCGGCCGGCTCTACGAAGGTCCCGCTCTCCACGTGGTCTCCTCCCAGTCAACGTCGGATCAGGCTCGACCCGCGATCACGGTCTAAGTCGGGGGATTCTCCCCGCCACGCCGAAGGATGTGCAAGCGCCTCATGTCCGAATCGGACAGTCGGCTTTGTACCGGATGGACAGTCTCGCTGTACCGGGTGGCGAGGCTTCCTATACCGGGTGGCTAATCTCGCGGCCCCGGACGCTCACTGCCCGCGGCGGCCCCACGGCCGGGCTGGCCGCTTCTTAGACTTAGACGACGAGCCTAAGGCTCGTACGGGTCGTAGGTCAGCGGGTCATACGGGAGCTCTGGGTGCTCTCTGGGCTCAGAGAGGTCATACGTTCGCATCCCTCCCCGGTCCTGATCAAAGGCGATCGCGTGCGTCAGCGTGAACGGCGCCGGCGGCGGAGCGCCGTTCAAGAGTGAGATCAGGCGCTTGGAGATATAGCCCATCGCGCTCATCGCGCGCATCCGACTCGCGAACAGCTCCTGGCCCACGAACAGCGAGTTGTCACGTAGCGCCTCAGTCAGCGCAGGCGGTACGTCGGGCAGCGTCGCCGCCTCGTCCCTGGCCCACGCGGCCAGCTCGTACGTAGTGCGATCGATGATCGCCACCCGCGTGTAGAAGCCGTAGAAGACCTGGTGCAATGCGTCGGGGCGCTGCGGCTTGGGGATCTCCGCGAGGTAGGCCTCCAAGCTGTCGACCAGCGAGGGCGCGGCGGTGTGATCTTCGGCTGGCATCGGCATACGGTCACCGACCTCGGGCTTCGCTGTCAAGAATCGCGCTGATTTCCAGAGGGCCGCGTCCAGGCCGAGTTGGGATCCCGTCGTGGCGGCGCCACAGTTGCGGATCACCGTCGCGCCGGCGCGGCACACCAGCGGTCAAAGCCGACCGCGGCTTGACGGTGGATCGCTGCCTCAGGCACCGCGCCGGAGCAGCTCGTAGTCGACGTCGACCATCATCTCGATCAGCTGCTCGAAGTTGACCTCTGACTCCCACCCGAGCACCGCCTTGGCCTTGGCGGAGTCGCCGATCAGGTGCTCCACCTCGGCCGGACGCATCATTGCCGGATTGATGACCACGTGCTGCTCGACCGGCAGGCCCGCGTGGGCGAAGGCCACGTCGACGCAGTGGCGGACGGAGTGGGCCACCCCGGTGGCCACGACGAAGTCCGCGGGCTCGTCCTGCTGGAGCATCAGCCACATTGCGCGGACGTAGTCGCCGGCGAAGCCCCAGTCGCGCTCCGCGTCGAGATTGCCCAGCTCCAGCGTGGAGCGCAGGCCCAGCTTGATCGCGGCCGCGTGCCAGGTGATCTTGCGCGTCACGAACTCGAGACCTCGACGGGGCGATTCGTGGTTGAAGAGGATCCCGCTGCTCGCGTGCAGCCCGTAGGACTCCCGGTAGTTGACCGTGATGAAGTGCCCGTAGACCTTGGCGACCCCGTAGGGCGAGCGAGGATAGAACGGCGTCACCTCGGTCTGGGGGACCTCGCGCACCTTGCCGAACATCTCCGAGGACGATGCCTGGTAGAAGCGGGACTCCGGACAGACCTCGCGCATCGCCTCGAGCAGGCGGGTGACGCCGGTGCCCGAGAACTCGGCCGTCAGCGTCGGCTGCACCCAGGACGCCGCGACGTAGGACATGGCGGCCAAGTTGTAGATCTCGTCTGGCTGGCTGGCCCGCAGCGCATCGACCAGCGAGCGGTGATCGAGCAGGTCGCCCTGATGCAGATGCAGGCGCTCACGCAGGTGCTCGATGCGGTCGAACTTCTCGGTCGAGGAGCGGCGGACCATCCCGTGGACCTCGTAGCCCTGATCGAGCAGCAGCTCGGCCAGATAGGAGCCGTCCTGTCCGGTGATCCCCGTGATCAGCGCCCGTCGTGTGGTCACGGGGCCTCCCGGCGTTCCGCGCCCTGATCGCGGAGCCACTCGACTGTGGACGACAGCCCCGCGCACAGGTCCACCTGCGCCTCCCAGCCGAGCAGCTCGCGCGCCTTGTCGACCGACGGCCAGCGGCGCTCGACGTCGACAGCAAAGCTCGGTAGGTGGGCCAGCTCCAGGGCGGCCGGGTCCTCGCCGCAGGCCTCCCAGATCAGCCCGGTCAGCTCGGCAATCGTGATCTCCCGCGACGCGGAGATGTTGAAGTCCTGATTCTCCCCGGCCGGCGACGCCATCGAGGTGACGATCCCGTCCGCGATGTCGTCCACGTGGGTGAGCGTCCGGGTCTGCTCGCCGTTGCCGAAGATCTGCAGCGGACGCTGCCCGGACAGCACCTTGGCGATCAGGTCAGGGACCGCATGGGCGATCCCAGGCTCGCCGAGGTCGGGTCGCTCGCCCGGGCCATAGGCGTTGAACGGCCGGCAGATCGTGTAGCGCAGGCCATGCTGATCGTGCGCGGCGCGCGTGCACATCTCGCCGGCCAGCTTAGAGAAGCCGTACGCCGAATGGGGCGCCAGGCAGCGGTCCAGGTGGCTCTCGGGGGTGGGGAACTCGGTCGCGCGCTCGAACACCATCGAGGACGATATGTAGGTGAAGCGAGCCACGTCCTGCTCGACGGCGGCGTGGACGATCGACCCCGTGACTGCGTTGTTGACCTCGGTGAGGGTGAACGGGAGCTTGTGGAAGTTGGCGATGCCGCCGACGATCGCGGCCAGATGGATCACGTGCGAGCAGCCTCGCAGGGCTTCGCGGGCGACCTCCAGGTCGCGCAGGTCGCCGAGATGCACTTCGCTCCCCTCGCGCATCCACGCGGGCGGTTCGCGATGATCGCAGACGCGGACCTCGAATTCGGACCCGCCCACCCCGCGCAGCAGTCTCCGGACGACCGCCGAACCGATCGTCCCGGCGCCGCCGGTGACAAGGACGCGCGGCATGCGGTCAGAGGGGGGCGTCGGTGAGAGGGGCGCCGTCGATGAGAGCGGCGTCGGTGAGAGGGGCGCCTTCGGTGAGAGGGGCGCCCTCGGTGAGAGCTGGCGCCTCGGCCGCGAAGACGAACACCTGCGAGGTCCCGAGGCTGTTCCATGGATCGACGAGCAGGCAGTCGTCGGACACGAGCGCGAGGATCTGGCGCAGCGCCTCGGGACGTTCGAACTCCGAGTGGTTGGTGGCGACGATCACCACGTCGGCATCTCGGACCGCATCGCCGAGCAGCGCGGTCGGGGTGGCGGCGTGCGGATCGCAGACCGCGACGTCGGCCAGCTCGCGCTCGAGCAGCCGGATCAGCTTCGGCGACAGCGAATCTCGCTCGTCGTCGGTGTCGCGCTTGAAGGTCAGACCGAGGACCGCCACCTTGCGGTTAGCCAGGCTCCCGACCCGTCGCTTGACCCCCTCGACCAGGAACAGCGGCACTCCCTCGTTGACCCTGGACACCGCCAGCAGCATCCCGGGCGCGTGCGAGCGTTCCTCCGAGAAGGCGAAATCCTTGCGCAGGCAGGTGCCGGCGGTCATCCCGGGCACTGCGATCCCGCCCCGCGGGTAGTCGCGGTTGATCAGGTCGATCACCTCGAACACGTTGGCCCCGTAGCTCTCGCAATCCATCATCAGCAGGTTCGGCAGGGCGAAGTGGGCGTAGCGCAGGATGTTGGTCCAGATCTTGGCCAGCTCGGCCTGCACCGGAGTAGTGGTGACGATCGGGGCTCCGAAGATCTCAAACAGGCTGGCCGCCCGCTGGGCGGAGGCCTCACCGACACCGCCGATGATGCACGGCAGCGTGGTGATCTCCTCGAGGAATCGCCCCGCCGCGATCCGTTCCGGCGCGTGGGCCACGAATACATCCGTGCCCACCCGCAGGTCACGCCGCTTCTCGATGTAGCCGGCGACGAACTCGGTGGTTCCCGGCGCGATCGTCGAGCGCAGGACCAGCGAATGACCGGGGTGCAGCAGTGGCAGCAGGTCGTCGAGGGCCGCGCGGACCTGGCGCAGGTCGCTCTCGACGTGGGAGAACGACGGCGTACCGATCGTGATCACGATGTCGTCGGCGCACGCCGCGTCAGCGGCTCGTTCGGTCAGCTCCAGCCGGTCGCTGGAGCGCACCCGGTCCAGCAGCTCCTGGGTCCCATACTCGTTGAACGGCATCCGGCCGGCGCGGATCGACGCGATTCGGTTCGGGTCATGGTCGACCCCGAGGACCCGAAGCCCGCGGTCGGCGAACGACAGCGCGAGCGGCAGCCCCACCCGACCGAGGCCGATCACCGATATGTGGCGCTCGTCGCTCAATGGCTGGATATAAACGTATCGGGGAGCACTAGCTGGTCGCCGGCTCGCACGCAGACGGGTTCCTGGAGCTGGTCTGGCGTCAGTGGGAGTCGCGCGGGTCTCGCCCGAGGCTTGGCAGGGGCGTCAGCCCTGGCTCGGCGGTGTGGCCGCGGACCTCGCCCACGAAGGCGATCTTGTTCAGCCGGGCGATCTCCCGCTTACCCTCGACCCGGGCCGGATGGTCGTCAGGCAGCTCGCGGATCAGCTTGCAGATGCGCTCGCGCAGCTGGAGCGCGAAGTGCGGGGTGGAGGCGCCCATCAGCTGGTGTACGTCCTCGACCGTCACCGGGTGCTCGGCCGCGAGATCTGGGTTCTCGGCCTGGCTCATTTGGTCGTCTGCGGTACGGCTTGCAGCAGATTGTCCAGCTCGGCCTGGACGGAAACGGAGATCGTGCTCTGGTCACCGATCACCCAGCCGTGGTTGTAGACGGCGGCGGTGGGACCTTCCTGGGTGTAGCCGGGGGTGGCGTAGTTCAAAAAGAAGTTCAGCACCGCATGAGGCAGGGTAGACGGATCGGCCATCAGCAGCTGGGGACCGAAGTCACCGCTGCCCGAGAGCGCGGCGGCCGCCGCCGCGTCCAGCGGACGCCGCGAGTTGAGCAGGACGTAGCCGTGCCCGGGGCTGCGCAGCGCCCAGCCGAAGGAGCCGGGCACGTGGGCGCAAGGTTGCCCGTAGACGCAGGCGGGGTCCCGGTACTCGGCAAAGGCCACCGAGTTGGACGCCGGATCTCCGGCGCCGACGCGCTTGACCTTGCCGTACCTGGACAGTTGCGAGAGCACGCTGTTGGCGATCACGCTGGGGGGACCGAGCACGTAGATGTTCGGCCTCTGCTGGGCCTGCAGCGCCTGGCGTGTGGCCGCCGGCACGCGGGAGGCGGTGACGAACAGGATCGGATCGCCGCTCTCAGCCGCCCAGCCCGCCGCCGGCATCGCGAAGGCCGGGTTGGTCGCCGACGCGATCACGACGTCCGGGCTCGACTTGCCCTGCGCCGCGCCGACGAAGCGGTCGATCCCGGCGGCGAGCGAATACGGGTCGGTGCCATTGATCGTCGCTGCGCGGAGGTGACCGGGCGTCGGGACCGCGCCCACGCGGATCAGCTGCGCGCCGCCGACAGCGCCCGAGCCGGTGGGGGCGAGTGCGGCCAGCGCGCCGGAAGTGTCGGCCGGCAGCGATCCGGCGGGCGACAGCAGCACCGGCGCGCCGATCGGCGGCGCCATCAGGACGCTGGCGGCCAGCGCGGCCTGCCAGTCGCCGGTCGGCGCCAACGTGACCGCGGTGGGATGCGTCCCGGGGGCCGCCGACGGAAACACGGCGAGCGCTATCGCGGCTGCGTCGGCCACCGGATCAGCGCCGGCGACCCGGGTCGTGTTCTTGGTCGCCACCGAGGGAAAGTCGAGCTTCTGCAGAGCCCGGGTCCCCCCGGGAGTTCCCACCGTGACCGTGGCGGCCGGAGACCGGTCTGAGCTCTTGAGCAGCTTGGTGCCGCCGCCGCAGCCCGCCAGCGCCAGGCTGACGCCGAGCATGATCGCGAGCGTGCGCCGTCTCATCGGCGCGGACGTTAGCGACCGGCTGGTCACCGGGCGCCGACGCGGGTTCGCCGGCGAGGCGGGAACACCTCCTCGCCGGGCGACCTTGTATATTGCCGCTCGCCTAATCCACGGGCCCAAACAAATCCGTGGAGCGGGGGACCCACCAGTTCCCTTGGGGCTAATCCCGCGGTTGACCCGCGGGAGGCGCAGGCTCTTTTAGCGCCAGCCCGACAGCTAACTCCGCCGGCCGACGAAAGAGGATCACTTGCGCATCAAACGTTTTCTGCTTCCGGCTTTCCTGCTCCTCGCGCTCTCAGGAGCCGCGCAGGCCAACGCCGCCGCGGGCGGAGCCGGCCCCGGCACGAGCCCACCGGCCGGCTCTGGTACCAGCCCCAGCCCCCCGGCAGCCCCGCCCAGCGGTGGCGCCGGCTTCGGCGCTCCGAAATCCGCTCCCAGCACGCCGGCCCATCCGGTCGTGCAGGGCGTCACGGCGAAGATCATCCACGGGATCGCCTACGCGCCGTCCTACGCACCGGTTCAGGTCCAACGCGCGATCTGGGCAGGCGACCAGATCCGCCGCAAGCCGTACGTCTACGGCGGCGGTCATGGCGTCTGGAAGGACGCGGGCTATGACTGCTCGGGCTCGGTCTCCTACGTGCTCCACGCCGCGGGTCTGCTGAAGACCTCGATGGACTCCTCGGGCTTTGAGAGCTGGGGGCAGAGCGGCACCGGGCACTGGATCACCGTCTACACCAATCCTGGCCACGCGTTCGTCGAGATCGCCGGGATCCGGTTTGACACCTCCGCCGAGGGGGACCCGCACCCGGCCCCGGGAAGCGGTCCGAGGTGGCGGCCGCTGATGCCCGGCACTTCCGGCTTTCAGCCTCGGCACCCGGCGAGCTTCTGAGCCGCCGCGCCGCCCTGGTCGCCGACCCCGGGCGGCGGAGCTGGCTTCCCGCTGGCCGCGGGGCGAGCATCCCGGCGCGCTCGGTACCCTAGGGCTGCCAGGTTCAGCCACCGCCAAGGAGGATGCGATGCCGGGACTATCCGGGCGCATGTCCACAGTAGTCAAAGCCAAGATCTCCAAACTGCTCGATCGCCACGAGGATCCGTCCGAGACGCTCGAGTACAGCTACCAGAAGCAGATCGAGCTGCTCCAGAACGTCAAGAAGGGCATTGCCGACGTCGTCACGTCCAAGAAGCGCCTGCAGCTGCAGGAGGAGAAGCTCCAGCAGCAGGTCGTCAAGCTCGACACCCAGGCTCGTCAAGCCCTGGCGGCCGGCAATGAGGACCTGGCCCGGATGGCGCTCGAGCGTAAGAACGTCGCCCAGACCGAGCTGCAGTCACTGGACTCGCAGGTCGCCCAGCTCGAGCAACAGCAAGAGCAGATGACCGCTTCCGAGCAGAAGCTGCGCACGAAGATCGAGCAGTTCCGCTCCAAGAAGGAGGTCGTCAAGGCCCAGTACTCGGCCGCCGAAGCGCAGGTGCGGATCTCCGAGGCCGCGACCGGAGTCGGCGAGGAGATGGCGGACGTCGGTCTGGCGATGCAGCGCGCACTCGACAAGACCGAGAACATGAAAGCCCGGGCCGATGCCGTGGGCGAGCTCGAGGCCTCCGGAACCTTTGAGGATCTGACCGCACTTGGATCGGGCGACGACGACATCGATCGCCAGCTCAAGCAGCTCTCGAGCACGAGCGAGGTGGACGCCGATCTTGCCAAGATGAAGGCCGAGCTCGGCGGCGGCTCGCCCGCCAAGGGAGCGCTCGGGGCCGGCGGTGAGGGTGCGGCGACGGGCGGCTCAGCCGGGGGCGGCGGTCAGGCCGGCTCGAGCGCCGGACAGGCCTGATGATCGTCCGGATCTCCACCGAGGGTCAGTACGAGATCAGCGACTCCGACAAAGCCGAGCTCAACGAGCTCGACAACCGGGCGGTCACGGCTTGTGAAGCCTCCGACGAGGAGAGCTTCCGGACCATCTACACGCAGCTCCTGGACTTGGTTCGCCGCAAGGGAAGGCCAGTGGCCGACGATGCCCTGTTCGGATCTGACCTGATCCTCCCGCCGCCCGACGTGTCACTGGAGGAGGCGCAGTCTGAGTTCCGGGCCGACGGGCTGATTCCGGGCTGATGCCGTCCCGTCTGGGCTGACGCCGATCCGACTCGGCTCGAATTCGCAGTCCCGGTCTCAGATCAGCCGTAGGCGATCCGCAGCAGGATCTCATCCGTCTGGAGCGCCGCACCGTCCCAGGTCTGCTCAGATGCACGGCGTAGACCAGCCTCTGACAGACGCTTACGAAGACCATCATCGGTCGCGGCCGCGACGGCGGCGGCGGCGACCCCGGGACGATCGTCGGGGTCGACCAACAGCGCCGCTGACCCGCAGGTTTCAGGCAGGGCGGCCCGATCAGCGGCGATGACCGGCGTTCCGCAGGCCATCGCCTCCAGGCACGGCAAACCGAGGCCTTCGTAGAGCGACGGCAGTACGAAGGCCGCAGCCCCGGCGTACAGGCCGGGGAGGTCGGCCTCGTCGACGTACCCGAGTGGACGGACGCCGTCGACGGGCGCCGCGCCGCCGATGTAGGGCCTGGTCTCGCCCGCCCAGACGAGCTCGATCCCGAGGGCGGCGAGTGAAACCGCGGCCTCGCTGAGCGCCGCCAGGTTCTTGCGTCGGTCGTTCGTGGCCACGGTCAGGACGTACGGCCGCTCGAGGCCGAGCTTTCGCGTGACCCGCTGGTGGTCGGCGGTCGGGGTGAAGCGCGGGTCCACGCCGCCGCGGACGACGACAACTCGCTCCGGATCGAGCCCGGCCAGCTCGATCAGCTCGCGGCGTGAGAACTCCGACACGGTCAAGACGAGCAGCGACCGCCGGGCGCAGGCGATGCCGACCGTCCGGTGCCACAGGCCGTAGGCGCGCGAGTAGGCCTGCGGCGCTCGCAGCACCGCCGCGTCGTGAACCATCACCACGTTTCGCGGCCACAGCAACGGCGCCAGGTTCGCGGGCGAGAAGATCAGCGCCGCGCGCGCGCGGCGGGCCTCGACCGGCAGCACGAACTGCTCCCACGCCTGGCCGGAGGCCCGGCCGCTCATCTCCGCCGGGGGGTCTGTCAGCGTATAGCGCTCGGGCGCGAGCGCGTGCAAACGCGGCAGGAGCTCGGCCGTCCACCGCTCGACGCCGGTGATCGTCGGGCGCGCCGCCGCGCGCCGATTGAGCAGGATCGGGCGGATGGGGGTCTCACGTGGGCTCAGATCGTATGGCGACAAATCCAAGAGACTTCTAGCTCTAGGCCGACGTGCTTCTTCGCCCGCCGACGCCCAGGCTCTGCTCGAGGAACCGGAGGCTGACGGCCTGCAGCTCCTGGTCGTGCTGGATCGAGCGGTGATGGCCGCCCGGCACCACGATCAGCCGGCTGCCGGGCGAGCTCACGGCATCGGCGAGCTCTCGCGAGTGCTGGACGGGCACCTGCTCGTCGCCCTCGGCGTGAAGCAGCAGCAGCGGCACGGTCAGTGCCCGCACCGCCGCTTCGAGCTGGTGGGCGCGCAGGAATGACTTCAGCGCTGAGGCGTCCGCTCCAAACCGCAGCGTTCCGGTGCTCAGCCCGCGTCGCAGGCCCTCGCCCGAAGCGGGACAGATCGCCACCACCGCGCTGGCCTTGATGGGTTGCGCCGCGAGGATCGCCAGGTAGCCGCCCATGCTCGAACCGCGCAGCGCCACCGGCGCGGCCGGGTCGCCGATCGCCTCGCGCAGCAGCGACGCGATCGCCGCAACGTCCTCGAGCACGCGGTCGTCCATCGGGCCATCGCTCGCGCCGTGCCCGCGCTGGTCGAAGGCAACGGCGGCAAAACCGGCTCCAAGCACGAACCTCGCGAAGTCGTGGTGGCTCTCCTTGCTCGAGCCGGCGCCGTGGAGGATCACGATCCCGGCGCGCGGGGGCAAGGGAGCGGACGGCAGCCACAGGGTGTAGGCGAGACCATCGTGCACCCCGGCGTCCGCCGGAAGCGCAGCGGTGACGGTCCGCAGTCGGCCCACCCGTCGATCATGCCAGGTGACCGCGCATGGCATGATCGGCGCCCGATGACGGCCGCCGGCTCTGAGATCTCGCACATCTACCCGCTCGGCACCCGCGTCAATGACCGCGGCCACCTCGAGCTCGGCGGCTGTGACGCGGTGGAGCTGGCGCGGGAGTTCGGGACCCCCTGCTACGTGGTGGTCGAGGACGATCTGCGGGCCCGTGCGCGGTCGTTCGTCGACGCGCTGGCCGTCCGCCACGACGACTTCGACGTCCTGTTCGCCTCCAAGGCGTTCTCCTGCACGGCGGTATACCGGGTGCTGGCCCAGGAGGGCCTGGCCTGCGACGTCGCCTCCGGCGGGGAGCTGGCGCTGGCGCTGAGTGCGGGCTTTGACCCGCGGCGGACCTACCTGCACGGCAATGCCAAGTCGGGCGCTGAGCTGCGCGAGGCGCTGCTGGCGGGGGTCGGCCACGTGGTGCTCGACTCGCTGCACGAGCTCGACCGTCTGGGAGAGATCGCCGGCGAGATGAACGATCGCCGCCAGGAGGTGCTGATCCGCGTCAACCCCGACGTCTCTGGCGACACCCACGACAAGATCTCCACCGGCCAGGCCGACTCCAAGTTCGGCTTCTCGATCGCGCAGGCCGGTGAGGCGATCGATCTGCTCAGCGATCATCCTTCGCTCGAGCTCGTTGGTCTGCACGCCCACATCGGCTCCCAGCTGTTCGAGCTCGAGCCGTTCCGCGCCGCCGTCCGGGCGCTCGCCTCGCTGGGCGAGTTCCCGGTGTACAACCTCGGCGGCGGCCTCGGGGCGGCCTACACCGAGGGCCAGCATCCGCCCAGCGCCGAGACGTGGGTGGCGGCGGTCGTCGACGCCGTGCACGCCGTGCTCGGACGCAGAATCCGCCTGCTGCTCGAGCCGGGTCGTGCGCTGGTGGCCAATTCGACGGTCACCCTGTACACGGTGCAGAGCATCAAGCGCAACGTCTCCAAGTGGGTCGCCGTCGATGGTGGCATGTCGGACAACCTGCGCCCGATGCTCTACGACGCCCGATACGAGGCGCTGATCGCCGATCGCCCGCTGGCCGCCGGCGGTGAGCGCTGCCATCTGGCCGGCAAGCACTGCGAGTCCGGTGACACTCTGATTCGTGACGTCGAGCTGGCCGACCCGGCCGTCGGGGACGTGATCGTCACCCCGGTAACTGGCGCCTACGGCTACTCGATGGCCAACAACTACAACGGTGTTCCCCGCGCGCCGGTGATCTTCTGCCGCGACGGTGCCGCGCGGGTCGCGGTCCGGCGTGAGACCTACGGGGACCTGATGAGGCGCGATGTCCCCGACGTTCCCGACGTTCGCGAGACGTGATGACCGACGGCATCTTCCGAGTCGGGCTGCTCGGCCAGGGGACGGTGGGGCGGGCGTTTGCGGAGCTGCTGCCGCGCCGGGCCGACCGGATCGAGCGGATCACCGGCCTGCGTCCGGCGCTCGGCGGCGTGCTGACCCGTCGCCGTGGATCCTTTGAGGAGATCCTCGAGGGCTCGGACCTGATCGTCGAGCTGATCGGCGGGATCGATCCGGCGCGCGACTACGTGCTGGCGGCCATACGGGCGGGGCGCCATGTGGTGACGGCCAACAAGCAGCTGCTCTCTCAGCACGGCGAGGAGCTGTGGGATGAAGCCCGCGAGCACGGGGTGCAGCTGCGCTTCGAGGGCGCCGTGGCCGGGGTGGTACCGGTGATCCGCGTCCTGCAGGAGTCACTGGCGGCGGCGAAGATCGACCGTGTTCACGGGATCGTCAACGGGACGACCAACTTCATCCTGAGCGAGATGGCGAGGACCGGCTGCTCGTTCTCCGAGGCGCTGGCCGCGGCCCAGCGGCTCGGCTACGCCGAGGCCGACCCCTCCGACGACGTCGACGGCCGCGACGCGGCGGCCAAGATGGCGATCATCGCCCGGTTGGCCTTCGACACGCCGGTGCACATCGATCAGGTCCGCTACGAGGGGATCGAGCAGATCCAGCCTGACGACCTCGAGTACGCGCGGGATCTCGGTCTCGGGCTGAAGCTGATCGGGACCGCTGTCCGGATCGGGTCCGACGCGCTCTCGGTCAGCGTGTATCCGGCCTTTCTGTATCCCGGGCATCCGCTGGCCTCGGTGGGCGGGCCGTTCAACGCGGTCACGGTCGAATCCGAGGACATCACCGAGATCACGATGTCGGGTCCGGGAGCCGGCGGTCCGCAGACGGCTTGCGCGGTCCTCGCGGACGTGATCAGCGCGATGATCCCGCCGGTCTCCACGCCCCCGGCGAGCGAGCGACTGAAGATCGTCTCAGACGTCGTCTCCTCCTTCTACCTGCACCTCGAAGTCGCCGACGAGCCGGGGGTCCTGGCCTCCGTGGCGCAGGTGCTCGCGCTTCAGGACGTGTCGGTGAAATCCGTCGTGCAGAAGGGGATGCGAGACCAGGCGCGGCTGGTGATGGTGGTGCACCCGGTGCTCGAGTCCCGTTTCGCCGCTGCGATGGAGCTGATCGCCGGGTTGGACGTGATGCGCGCGCCACCGCGAGCGATACGCGTTATCGAAGAGGAGTTTGGCTGACTCTGGGGGGAGGATCGTTGCGCATGGCCTCCTTCAGGGGTGATGGATTCTGCAAGCGGAAATCGCCGGTTAGATACCGCACGTGTGGGTGCGCTGGCGCGACGGCAGCATGGAGTGGTGGCAATCTGGCAGCTGGAGGCGCTCGGCGTCTCGCCGTCGGCGGTGCAGCGTCGGGTCGCGGCCGGGCACCTGCTCCGCCTTCACCGTGGTGTGTACGCGGTCGGCCACATCAGGATCAGCGTCCGGGGTCGGTGGATGGCGGCGGTGCTCGCGTGCGGGGGGGGCGGGAGCCGGGTCATTGCTGAGTCACCACGCGGCGGCGGCGCTGTGGGAGCTGCGAAACGCTCCGGCGGGCATGATCGACGTCACCGCACCGGGAACGCACAGAATCGACGGGATCCGCTGCCACGCCACCCGCAGGCTCGACCCCCGCGACCGCACGACGATCGACGGGATCCCGGTCACGTCGCTGAACCGCACCCTGCTCGACCTGGCCGAGCTCCTCAGCCCCCAGCGCCTGCGCTCGACGTTGGAGGCTGTCCAGCGCCGCGATCTCCTCGACGTCCAGGCGCTCAGCGCCCTCCTGGCCCGCAGTCCCGGACGCCGCGGCCTCCCGGCCCTCAACGCTGCGCTGGCGCAACTGCACGATCAGGGCCCCGTTCATCCAGTCCGAGCTCGAGCGCCATCCGCGCCGCTGGTCTTCCCGCGCCGCAATGCAACGTCGTCGTGCAGGGCGTCGTGGTCGACTTCTACTGGCCGGCCCAGCGGCTCGTGGTCGAGGTCGACGGCTACCGCTTCCACAGGACGCGCCGATCGTTTGAGGACGACCGCCGGCGTGACGCCAGGCTCCAGATCGCCGAGATCCGCGTGGTCCGCGTCACCCACGAGCGGATTACCCGGGACGCCGATGCGCTTCTTGCCGACCTCGGCCGTCTACTGAAGCTAGGATCCGGCGCCGCATGAGAGCGATGCAGATCACCGAGCTATCCGGTCCTGCGGCGGCCCTGAAGCCGGCCGATCTGCCGGTCCCCGACGCCTCGCACATGCTGACGGCCGGCAGCGGCGTCCTGGTCGACGTCCACGCCGCCGGCGTCTCGTTCCCGGAGCTGCTGCAGACGCGGGGTCAATATCAGGTCCAGCCGCCACTGCCGTTCGTGCCCGGCAGCGAAGTGGGCGGGGTGGTGCGGGAGGCGCCGGCCGACTCGCCGGTCAAGCCGGGCGACCGCGTGGCGGCGTTCTGCATGCTCGGCGGCTTTGCCGAGGTCGCCGCGGCGCCGGCCTACTTCACCTTCAAGCTTCCCGACGAGCTGAGCTTCGAGCAGGGCGCGAGCCTGGTGCTCAACTACCACACGGCCTACTTCTCGCTCAAGCTCCGCGGGCGTCTGGCATCCGGAGAGACAGTGCTCGTCCATGGCGCCGCCGGGGGGGTGGGCACGGCGTCGATCCAGGTCGCGAAGGGATTGGGGGCCACGACGATCGCGGTGGTGTCCAGCGACGACAAGGAGCGCGTGGCCCGCCAGGCGGGCGCCGATCACGTCGTGCGCTCGGACGCAGAGTGGAAGGACCAGGCCAAGGAGCTGTCTGGCGGCGGCGTCGACGTGGTGATCGATCCCGTCGGCGGTGATCGCTTCACCGACAGCCTGCGCTCGCTCCGGGAGGGCGGCCGCCTGGTCGTGGTCGGGTTCACCGCCGGCACGATCCCCGAGGTCCGGGTCAACCGGCTGCTGCTCAACAACACCGAGGTAATCGGCTCCGGGTGGGGGGCGGGTGTGCCGTCCAAGCCCGAGTCCACCGTCAAGATCGGCGCGGCGCTGCACGAGCTGATCAAGGCCGGCGTCGTGGCGCCGATCATCGGCGCCAGCTATCCGCTGGAGCGGGCGGCCGACGCGCTGGCGCTGCTCGAGGGGCGCGGAGCGACCGGCAAGGTCGTCCTCGAGCTCGGCCCCGGTGGCGGCTGAGGACCCGCTCCCGGCCGAAGGGGCTCCACCCGGCGATCGCGCGGCACTCTGACATGCTCCGGGGGCGATGAGTGGACTGATCGAGCGCTTCTCAGACCGGCTCCCGTTCGCCCCGGAGGATCCGGTCGTGTCACTCGGCGAGGGCGATACGCCGCTGGTTCACGCGCCCGCCCTCTCCGAGCGCATCGGAACCGAGGTGTGGTGCAAGCTCGAGGGGCTCAACCCGACCGGCTCGTTCAAGGACCGCGGCATGACCTGCGCGGTGTCAGCGGCGGTCCGGGAAGGGGCCCAGGCGATCGTCTGCGCCTCGACCGGAAACACGGCGGCTTCTGCCGCCGCATATGCAGCCCGGGCGCGGCTGCGCTGCGTGGTGATCGTCCCCGAGGGCAAGATCGCCACCGGCAAGCTGGCCCAGGCGCTGATGCACGGAGCGCGGGTGATCGCGCTGCGGGGTAACTTCGACGTCGCCCTCAAGCTCGTCCGGGAGCTCGCCTCAAAGCACCCGATCGCGCTCGTCAACTCGGTCAACGAGTTTCGGATCGAGGGCCAGAAGACGGCCGCGTTCGAGATCGCCCAGGCGCTGGCCGGCGAGCTCGACGCGCTCTGCATCCCGGTCGGCAACGCGGGCAACATCACCGCCTACTGGCGCGGCTTTGAGGAAATGCTCCCGCCCGCCCAGCGGCCGCGAATGCTCGGGTTCCAGGCCGAGGGCGCAGCGCCGCTGGTCCGCGGTGCGCCGGTGGAGCACCCCGAGACCGTGGCCAGCGCGATCCGGATCGGCAACCCGGCGCGCTGGGAGGACGCGATGAACGCGATGACGGCCTCCGGCGGCGCCGTGCGGGCGGTCAGCGACGAGCAGATCCTGGCCGCCTACCGGCTGCTCGCCTGCACCGAAGGGATCTTCTGCGAGCCGGCGTCGGCGGCCAGCGTCGCGGGGATGCTGGCGCACGGCGTGGGGGAGGCGCGGACCGTGGCCTGCGTCCTCACCGGCCACGGCCTCAAGGATCCCCAAACCGCTCTGTCCCAGGCGGGCGCGGTGCTGTCCTGCGATCCCGAGCTGGCCGCGATCGAGCACGCCGTGCTGGGATGACGCCGGCCCGGCGGCGCCTCGTCCGCGTGCCGGCGTCGAGCGCCAACCTCGGCCCCGGCTTTGACGTGATGGCCGCGGCGCTGGCGCTGCACCTGGAGCTCGAGGTGGTGCAGACCGGCAGGTTTGCCGTGGTCACCGAGCTCGACCTGCCGCGCGATCGCGACAACCTGGTTGTCCGCGCGTTCGAGCGCCTGCACCCGGCGGACGGGTTCGAGTTCCGGATCTCCTCCGAGATCCCGCTGAGCGGCGGGTTGGGATCCAGCGCCGCGGCCGTGGTGGCCGGCCTGATGGCGGCCGACCACCTGTTCGAGCTCGACGCCGATCTGCCCGGGCAAGCGACCGAGCTCGAGGGCCATCCGGACAACGTGGCGGCGGCGCTGGAGGGGGGAGTGGTGATCTGCAACGGTCGCCGGACGGAGCGTCTCGAAGTGCCGATGGGGCTCGAGGCGGTGCTGGTCATTCCGCACGAGGCGGTGGCCACCGAGCAGGCGCGTGCCGCGCTGCCGGTCACCGTGCCGCTCGCCGATGCGGTATTCAACGTCGCTCGGGCGGCGACGCTGACGCTCGGGCTCGCCACCGGGGACTTGGATCAGATCGCCGCCGGCTTGGCCGACCAGCTGCACCAGCCCTACCGGTCGCACCTGTACCCGCGCTCTGCTCAGCTGCTCGAGCGGGCCGGTGCACTGGGGGCGCTCGGCGCGACGATCTCCGGCGCCGGCCCCACGATCCTGTTCTGGTCACGCTTGGAGCAGACCGGCGGGCTGGTGGAGATCCTCAGGCGCGAGACGCGGGAGTGGGCGACAACGGTGCGGGCGCCGTTTGAGTCCCACGGCGCGGACGTGTGCGAGCTGTAGCCGGCCTACGTCGTTGCGCCGGCCTGGGCGGACTGGGAGCTGTGCAGCAGCAGCGCGAGCTGCTTGCGGGCGGCGGGCAGCTTGAGGCGGCGCAGCAGCTCGTCGGCTACGGCGAGGTAATCGGCTCCGAGGTCGGGGCGATAGTCGAGGATCGACAGCGCGCGCTCAGCCGATTCCGCGTAGGCGATCGAGGCGCGGATCGTCGTGTCCAGGAGCTTGTCGCCGAAGTGCTCGCGCAGCGAGTCAAACGCCTCGCGGGAATGGCGCGTGCGCATGTCGGCGATGTTGAGCACCACGCCCAGCCACCGAAGCTCGGGATTGAGGCTGTCCCGGGCCAGCTCGATCACCTCGAGCGCCTGCTCCACGCCCTGCAGCGCGAAGTACTGGGCCTCCGCCGACAGCAGCGCGTAGTCGGATGCGACCAGCGCGTTGACGGTCAGCAACCCGAGCGCCGGCGGGCAGTCGATCAGCACCAGGTCGTAATCGGCCGCCACCTCGCGCAGGGCTTTCTTCAAGGTCAGCTCGCGGCCCATCTTGCCGCCGAGGGCCAGCTCGGCTTCGGCCAGGCCCAGATTGGCCGGGATCACCGACCCGTGGATCGCGTGGGCGGCCTTGGCGCGGCCGGCCAGCACGTCAGCGATCGTCGGCGCCGCCTCGGGGTCGACGTCCAGGTAGTCCGACAGGTTGCCCTGCGGGTCTAGATCAACAGCGAGCACCGACAGTCCGGTCCGGCGAAAGACGTCGGTGAGCGTCCTGACCGCCGTCGTCTTACCGGTGCCGCCCTTCTGGGAGAGAACCGAGATCGTGGCGTGCATCCGGCGCGGACTATAGGCCAGCGGCGCCGGCTCGCGCGATGGCCCCGCGGACCGGCGTGATCGGCTTTAGGCTGCGCCCGCCTCGGGCTCGACGGCGTGGCCGTAACGCATCCCCGAGATCACCGGAACGTCGATGAAATGAAGGTGGTGACGGCCGATCACGACCTCGTCGCCGTCGGCCAGCGTGCTCCACTCGACTCGCTCTCCGTTGACGAACACGCCGTTGAGGCTGCGATCGTCGAGTACCCGGAGTCCGTCGGGCTGGCGCACGATCAGCGCGTGCCGGCGCGAGACGGTGGGATCGTCGAAGCGGATGTCGGCCGCGAGGCTGCGGCCGATCCGGGTCCACTCGCGCGCTAACGCATACGTGACCAGCTCGTCGCCGGACTGGTAGGCGATGTACTGGCCAGGCTCGTCGAGCCCGGCGCGCAGGTCGCCCAGCCAGGTGCGATCCTCAAACGCCGGCGCGGTCTCGACGACGGCGTTCTGGGCGGTGGTGAACAAGGATGCGCGGACGAACTCGGTTCCGCCGCAGCTCGAGCAGGACGGGAGCTCCTCAGCGGAGTCCAGGGAGACTGGAAAATCACACTCAGTGCACCGGAAGGTGCCTGTACCCGCGACGCTGCCTGACATCCAAGCTTTCATTAGGCCGTCTCCTGGCTCCGGGTTGCGACAGTCGGCGGTTGAGGTCTCTAAGCGGGTCCGCGGTGGTGACGGACTTAACGCGATCATAGCTTCCAGGCCAAAGCAAAGCTAAAGCGAGAGCTATGGCCATCGGCGCGCCGACCGATGCAGGAACCGTCCGGGCCGGGGCGAAACACCGCCTATGGCCGCGTCACTGCGTGACATGCTCGATCTCGAGCTGGCGTTGCTCAAACGGGGCCTCGACGAGCGCCTGGCCGGCTCTGAGCGCTGCACCTGCTGCCATCGCACCCCACTGGTCGGCGAGCGCGTCTACGTCTACGGCACCGGCGTGATCGCCTGTGAGCTGTGCCGCTCGGGTCAGCGCCAGCAGCCGATCGAGTCCCGCGTCGTCCACGGTCCGGAGTTCGGCCACACGATGCGGATCACCGATCAGCGCGCTGCCGCGTAAATCAACGCGCCGTCACGTCACCCGGGACCGGCAGGAGCGCGTGCCCCGCCGGCCGCAAGCGCGGGAGGCGCCTGCTCTGTCCGGGGCCATAACATTGCCGTCAGTGCAGCCGTTCACCGTATCGACGACGATCGCCAAGCCCCGAGAGCAGGTCTTCGAGTACCTGGCCGACATCGCCAACCATCCGGAGTTCAGCGATCACTACCTCGTTGACTGGCACCTGACCCGGGTCGAGACCTACGGGACCGGCGCCGGAGCCCGGTTTCGGATCAAGGCGCCGATGAACCGCTTCTCGTGGGCGGATGTGACCTTCGCCGAGCTGCAGTCCCCGTTTCGGATCGTCGAGCACGGGCGCGGCGGCAAGTACAACCGGATCCGGATGCTCGGCACCTACACGCTCTCACCCGGCCCCGGGGGCACGACCAGGGTGCAGTACACGCTGGAGACCGAGCCGTCGCAGCTGTCAGACAAGCTGCTGGACACGCTCGGCGGCCGCTCCTGGACTCGCCGTCAGGCCGCCAAGGCGCTGCGGAGGCTACGGTCGATCCTGGAGGAGAACCGCGACCGTGGTGAGCGCGCAACGGTCGATTCAGCCTGAGCCCGGAGTGATCTCCGTGCCCGTCGCCTTCATCTAGACTCCGCGCCCCGTGATCGCCCGCCGTTACCGGATCGTCGTTTGCGCGCTGGCGCTCGTCCTCGGACTCGCCGCCTGCGGGAACAAGACCGCCCACCCGCACGTAGCCGACGCGAACAACAACGGTGGCTACCTGGACGCCGGGCCGATCACCTATCAGCTCCAGGTCTCCCGGGTGCTCAACCCGTACAGCACCGAGGACTCCCAGTACGTCACCGGGCTGGCGACCGGCACCGCGCGACCGACCGCCGATCAGGAGTGGTACGCAGTGTTCCTGAAGGCCAAGAACCAGACCTCGAAGCCGCAGGCCACGGACGACAGGTTCGTCGTCACCGATAGCCAGGGCAATGGGTACTACCCGCTGAAGTTGAACCCGAGCACCAACCCGTATGCCTGGACCTCGCACACGCTGGCGCCGCTCGCTACCCAGCCCGGTCCCGACACGACGGCCAGCTTCGGTCCCACGCAGGGTCAGCTGTTGCTGTTCAAGATCAACAACTCCGCCTTCAACAACCGTCCCCTGACGCTCAAGATCCTGGGCTCCGGCAATCAGGCGCTGGGGACGATCTCGCTCGACCTGTAGGTGCAGCCGGTGGCGCGGCGCCAAGCCACGCGGACTCGCGCTGCGCGGGCATCGGCGCTGGCGCTGACGATCGCGGCCTTCGCCGGGTTCGCGGCGCCGGCCGCGCAAGCGGGCTGGAGCAAGCCGTTCGAGTTCGTCAAGCCGGTCTCGCTGGACCTGATTCCAAGTCAACTGGCGTTCTCTGACCGCGGGGTCGCCGCCGCCGCGTTCGGAGTGGAGGACGTGGACACGCCCGGGGTCTCGCAAGGCTACGTGACGATCCGCTCGGCGAGCGACGCAATCGGCGCTGCGCGGCCGATCGGCAACGCTCGCAGGGTCGTGGCGCTGACCTACGACGGGCCGGCGCTCGAGCTGCTCACTGCAACCAGCCCCGCCGCGATGACCTGCTGCAGCGCCGTCCAAGCCGTGCGGCTGACGGCGGGCGGATCTCTCCAGCCACCCCGGACCCTGTTGAGCGGCCTGACCGGGGTGACCGAAGGTCGGCTGCTGACGCTGGGCGACGGCGCGATGCTGGCGGCCCTGGGCACAGAACGCGGGGTCTGGGTCGTCCAGTCGGCCGAGTCCAATCGGTTTGGGTCACCGCATCGCCTGACCAGGGCAGGGGAGATGCCCGAGACGCTCGCCGCCGCGGGGCTCGGGGGCCAGAGCACGGTCGTGGCCTGGACCGCGGGCACGGGCTCTGCGGGCAGCGCCGATCCCCGCTCGATCTACTACTCGACCGGCTCGCGCTCCGGTCCGCCGCGCCGGGCTCGGACGTTGCTCACGGTTCCGGTCGGCCATCGGATCGACGAGCTCGGGGTGGCCCGCCGGGGCTCGGGGACCACGGCCGCCTGGGTGCAGAGCTGGTTTGACCGGCGGGGAAGCTTTCACTCCGAGGTCGACGCCGCCGAGTTCACGGGCCACCCGGCGATTCGGCGCCTGTCGGCGCTCGATCAGCCCGCCTCCGGGCTGACGATCGCGGGCGACGCGAGCGGCGATCAGGCAGTCGCCTGGAAGTCGTGCCGGGGCAACGGCAGCTGTACGGCGCAGGCCACCGTCCGCAGCCCGGGCGCGGACTTCGGCCGGGCGCACGAGCTGGGTCGGCTGGACGCGCCCCAGACCCCGGCGCCGGCCGTCGGGCCGCGGGGTCAGGTGGTCGTCGGGTGGATCCGCGGCGGCCATCCGGTGGCGTCGGCCGGGTCGGCCCGGACGGGGCTTCTCGGAGCTGCCCAGGTGCTCTCCAGCACTGTCTATGCGCATGATCTGACCGTCGGCTTCGGCCCCTCCCACGGGGCTTTGGCGGCGTGGTCGCAGGGGACCTTGAACCCGAGCGTGGTCGGAGCCGCCTACACGGGCTGATCGACTCAGCCCTTGTGCAGCGCCGCGGCCAGGACGTCGTGCACCGGCGGTGCGGCTACGGCGCCCCCGGCGCCCTGGTTGGGGAACAGCGCCCCGACGACGAACCGCGGATGGCCAGCGGGGGCATAGCCGACAAACCAGGCGTCGGTGTTGTGCGGCGAGCCGGCGCTGGTCGTGGCGGTGTTCCCGAGCTCGGCCGTGCCGGTCTTGCCCGCGACCAGCACGCCGGGGATCTGAGCCGCGACGCCGGTTCCGAAGCCGACCACCGCCTCCATCATCGTCTGCACCTCGTGCGCGACGTGGGGGGTGGTGACGCGCACGAAGCGCGGCTTCTGGTTGGCAAGCAGGGTCGGGATCGGCCGCCGGCCGCCCATCGCGATCGTCGCCGCCACGTCGGTCATCTCCAGCGGCGTCGACTGGACCAGCCCCTGGCCGATCGCCGAGGAACCGACCGCCAGGTCGTCGCCGATCGTGGTGGGAGACGGGATCAGGCTTTCGGCGGCTCCCGGTATCGACGGCGTCTGATCGAAGCCGAATCGCCTGGCCATGCCGACCAGCCGCGCCGCGCCGATCCGGACACCGAGGGGAACGAAGACCGAGTTACAGGAGACCGCAAACGCATTGAGCAGCGTGCCGCCGCACGCCTCGCCGCCGGCGTTCTGCAGCATGTACCCGTTGACGGTCGCCGCGGTCTGGATCGGGAACGTGCTCGACAGTTTGACGAGGCCGGCGGTCAATGCCGCGCTGGCGGTGATGATCTTCATCGTCGAACCGGGCGGCTGCAGCGCCGAGAAGGCGATGCCGGCGAGCGCCAGCAGGGCGCCGTTGCGTGGGTTCATCACGGCGATGCCGGCGTATTGGCCGCCCATCGCGCTGACCGCAGCGCGCTCGAGGGTCGGATCGATCGTCGTCCTGACCGGCAGCGCCGGTACCGGGGAGCTGCTCGCCAGCACCCGGTGGCCGGCCAGCAGCCGTCCTCCGGGGCGGCCCTCGAGGCGGCGCTCGAAGATTCGCTCCAGGCCGTCGAGGCCCACCTTGGCGCCGGCCGGATGACCCTGAGCGGCGTAGGCGCGCGCCTGAGCGGCGGGGATCGGCCCAACCGTGCCGACGATCTGGCCGGCCACATCCGGAATCGGCGAGGAGCGATCCGGTCCCTGGGCCAGTGGCGTGCCGTCGCCGGCCAGCAGGGTTCCGCGCGGAGGCAGCGCGATCTGGCGGTGCAGCGACTCGCCGGCTCTCAGCCCGGGGAACAGCAGCGCCCCGCTGAGGTGGACCCGGGTACCGGAGCCGCTGGTCGTCAACGGCACCCTGAGCGTCTCTCGCAGCAGGCCCCAGAGCCGCGTGCTGACCCGCATCTGCACGGCGATCGAGTTGCCGCTGACGCTGCCGACGTGGATCACCCGCAACGAGCTCAGCGTCGCGGTGGCGGCCGCGGCGTGCAGCTCTGAGCCGAACTTTGGCTCCGGGGTCCGGCGCTGGGAGGCCGGGTCCAGCAGGGTGTACATCTGGGCGTAGTCGGCGTGCCCCCACGCCTGGACATACCGGGTCACCAGCTGGCGCTCGGTCCGCCCGGGGGCCGTAGCCCAAACCGCTCCGGCGGCGAAGGCGGCGACCGCCAGGCCGCCGATCGGAACCGCGCGCCTGAGCAGGCGACGGCGCCGCATTCGTCTACGGACGGGGCGCGGTCCACCCGCCACGATAACGCCGCCTTGTACCACCTCACCCCGGAACGGTAGGGGATGAAAGGCGCGGGCGAGGCGTGAATACTGTCGGGCGGATGTCGGCTCTCGACTGGCTGATCGTCGCGTTCGCCGCGCTGCTGGCCGTTTACGGCTACGTGCAGGGGTTCATCGTCGGCGCCCTGTCGCTGATCGGGTTCGCCATCGGGGGGTTCATCGGCACCCGGGTGGCGCCGCTGTTGCTCAGTGACGGAGCCCACTCGCCCTACGCGCCGCTGTTCGGCCTGCTCGGCGGGTTGCTGGCCGGTGGCGTGCTGGCCGGAGGCCTCGAGGGGATCGCCAGCCGAGCGCGCTCGGGTCTGCGCTTACCCGGGCTGAGGACGATCGACGGGCTGCTCGGCGCGGCCCTGACCGCCTGCATCGGGCTGGCCATCGCCTGGATCGTCGGCGCCGTCGCCCTGCAGTCCTCGGGTTCGGCGCCGCTGCGGATCGACATCCGGCGCTCGGCCATCCTGACCGAGCTGGATCAGATCCTACCGCCTTCCGGCCCGATCCTCGATGCGCTCGCCCGCCTTGACCCGCTGCCATCGGTACGCGGTCCGGAGGCGGAGGTGCGGGCGCCGACGCGGGGCATTCTGGCCTCGGCCGGTGTCAGAACGGCGCGGCGGAGCGTCGTGCGCGTGTTCGGAACCGCCTGCGGACTGGGGATCGAGGGCAGCGGCTGGGTACTCGCGCGGGGGCTGGTCGTGACCAACGCTCACGTGGTTGCCGGCGAGCGGGACACCGAGGTGCAGATCGGTGGTGTCGGGCCAGGCCTCGGGGCGACGGTGGTCGCCTTCGATGCCCACGACGATCTGGCCATCCTGCGCGTGTCCGGCCTGTCGCTGCCTGGGTTGAGCTTTTCGGCGTCGCCGCGTCCGGGCACCGCGGTGGCCATCCTCGGCTATCCGCTCGACGGCCCGTTTGACGCCGAGCCGGGGCGGATCGGTCAGACCAATCTGGTCAGCACCGAGAACGCCTACGGGCAGGGCCCGGTCCGGCGCCGGATCACCTCGTTGCGAGGCCGGGTGCGCCCCGGAAACTCCGGCGGACCGCTGGTGGACACCTCGGGTCATGTCGTCGCCACCTTGTTCGCGGCGCTCACCGGCACCTCGCGGCCGGGCGGCTTCGCAATTCCCGATTCGGTCGTGCGCCGACAGCTGCCGCGAGCCGGACGCCGACGCGACGCGGTCGGCTCCGGGCACTGCGCGGGCTGAGCCCCGCTCCGGCACTCGGGGTGGCTTGCCCAGAGCGCTACCCTGCCCTCCCGGATGTCAAAGACGCTTGTCATCGCCGAGAAGCCCTCGGTCGGCCGCGACCTGGTCGCCGTGCTTCCGGGCGCCTTCGCCAAGGGCGAGGGCTTCCTCGAGGGGCCCGAGCACGTCGTCACCTGGGCCGTCGGTCACCTCGTCCAGCTCGCCGATCCAGACGAGTACGACGCCAAGTTCAAGAAGTGGCGAATGGCCGACCTCCCGATCGTCCCCGAGCACTTCAAGCTCGTCGTGCGCGACGAGCGCTCGAAGAAGCAGATGAACGTTGTCCGCCGCCAGCTCGCCCGCGGCGACATCGAGACCGTGGTCAACGCCTGCGACGCCGGCCGCGAGGGCGAGCTGATCTTCGCCTACCTGTATGAGAAATCGGGTTCGCGCAAGCCCGTTCGGCGGCTGTGGCTGAACTCGATGACCAAGCAGGCGATCCGGACCGCATTCGAGGAGTTGCGCCCGGCCGCCGAGCTGGCGTCGCTGGAGGCGGCCGCGCGCTCGCGATCGGAGGCCGACTGGATCGTCGGCATGAACGCCACCCGGGCGGCGACAATCCGGCTGCGCTCGTCGTTTGACGGCGCGGTCTCGCTTGGCCGGGTGCAGACGCCCACGCTGGCCATCCTGGCTCGGCGCGAGGAGGAGATCCGCGCTTTCGTGCCGGAGCCCTATTGGGTGGTGGACGCCCACTTCGACCCGGTCGACCCGCCCGCGGCGCGCCGGTACGAGGGCCGCTTCTACGCCGGCGCAGCCGGACGACTCCGCGGCGGCCGATCAGCGAGCCTGGACGGCGAGCAGGCCAGCCGCGGAGCGCGCCTGAAGACCGCCGAGGAGGCCCGCGCGGTGGTCGTCGCCTGCGAGGGCCAGAGCGGCGCGATCACCAAGCTCGAGAAGTCAGAGCGCAAGGAGCGCCCGCCGCTGCTCTACGACCTGACCTCGCTGCAGCGCGATGCCAACGGCCGCCACGGGTTCTCGGCCCGCCGTACGCTGGCCGCCGCCCAGCGCCTGTACGAGGAGCACAAGGCGCTCACCTACCCGCGGACCAACTCCCGCTTCTTGACCGGCGACATGGTTGGTGAAATCAAGCCGACCGCCCGGTTGGTGGGCGAGCGCAGCGAGTACGCGCAGGCCTCCCGCTACGTCCTGAGCCTGGATGTGCTCCCGCTGGGCCGGGTGATCAACGACGCCAAGGTCACCGACCACCACGCGATCATCCCCACCCGCGCCGAGCGCCACCCGGTCGACAAGTTCAACGACGACGATCGCCGGATCTACGACCTCGTCGCTCGACGCTTCCTGGCGATCTTCCACCCCGACGCGGTGTTCGAGAACACGCGGATCGAGACCACCGTCGCCGAGCGCGTGTTCCGCACCCGCGGCAAGCTGATGCTCGTCCCGGGCTGGCGCGGGGTGTACGGCCAAGAGCCCGAGACCGAGCGCTCAGATGACGACGAGGGCCGCGAGCAGCAGCTGCCCAAGCTCGAGCGCGACGAATCGGTCTCGGTGAGCGAGATCGCGTCCGAGGAGAAGGTGACCAAGCCGCCCCACCGGTACACCGAAGGCGCGCTGCTGGCCGCGATGGAGACCGCCGGCAAGCTGGTCGACGAGGAGGAGCTGCGCGAGGCGATGAAGGACTCCGGGATCGGCACCCCGGCGACCCGAGCCGCGATCATCGAGCGCCTGCTGGCGGTCGGCTACATCGAGCGAGACGCACGCGCGCTCGTGGTCACCGAGAAGGGCCTCAACGTGGTCCGCCTGCTGGACGCGCATCCCCTGACCTCGCCCGGGCTGACCGGCGACTGGGAGCATCGGCTGGCCAACATCGAGACCGGCGCCGACTCGCGCAAGGCATTCATGGACGACATCGTCAAGTTCGCCGAGTCGACGGTCAGCGAGCTGGACTCAAAGCTCAAGGACGTCCGCATCCCGCGCGCCAACCTCGGTCCATGCCCGGTGTGCGGCCATGACATCGTGGAGAATCGCAAGGGCTACTCGTGCTGGTCTCGTGACGATCCCGGCTGCGGGTTCGTGATCTGGAAGTCCAAGGCCGGCAAGCAGCTGCCGGTCGCCGTCGCCCGCGAGCTGATCAAGGCCGGGCGTACCGAGAAGCCGGTCACCGGCTTCAAGGGCCGCTCGGGCAAGAGCTTTCGCGCCCGTGTCGCCCTGCAGCAGAACGAGGATGGCAAGTGGCGCACGGAGTTCGATGAGCCGTGGGCGGGCACCGCCGGCGAAGCCGGTGGTCACGGCGCGAAGCCCCCGGAGACCGCTGAGACGGCCGACGGCCAGGCCGCCGACACGTCCGACGATCAGGCCGCCGCGGCGAGCTCGACGCAGCAGCCCGCCGCCGCCTGAGCCGGCCCGAGCTCCCGGGGCAGCCGGCTCCCCCGCGGGCGGGAATCGCCGGCGGCTCGGTGACCGCCACCAAACCGTCATCGGTCGGCGTCACCATAGGCCGATGCCGCTGACGCTCGTCCTGGGGCCCGCAAACTCGGCCAAGGCCGGCGAAGTCCTCGGCGCCTACGCTGCGGCGGCGCCGCGGGGAGCGTTGCTGATCGTCCCGACCACGCTCGACGCCCGCCACTACGGGGCCGAGCTGGCCGACGCCGGGGTCGTGCTCGGATCGGTCCTGACCTTCTCGGGTCTGGCCAGGGAGATCGCGCGGCGAGCCGGCTATCTGGGCCGCCGGCTGTCTGACCGCCAGCGCGAGCGGGTCCTGGACCGGGTGCTCGCCGCCGCCCCGCTGGAGGTCATGGGGTCATCGGCCGCCCGAGCCCCTGGCTTCACGGCGGCGGCGGGAGCGCTGATCTCAGAGCTCGAGCGGGGGCTGGTCACCCCACAGCGATTTGCGGCCGCCCTCCGGGCCTGGGCGGAGGCCGACGAGCGGCGCGCCGGCTACGCGCGAGACGTCGCCCGCGTGTACGGCGACTACGTCCGCGAGCTCGACCGAAGCCGCCGAGTCGACCGCGAGCTGTACGCGTGGCGGGCGCTGGACGCGCTGCGACGGCAACCGGCGTGCTGGGGGACGGACTCCGTATATGTCTACGGCTTTGACGATCTGACTGCGCTCGAGCGCGATGCGGTCGAGACGCTGTCCCGGGTGGTCGGGGCGCCGGTGACCGTATCACTGACCTACGAGCCCGGCCGCGAGGCGCTCGTCGCGCGCGCCGAGGCGGTGGAGGAGCTGAGGCCCCTCGCCGAGCGCGTGCTCGAGCTGCCCGCGCTGGACGAGCACTACGCACCCCGCTCCCGCGCTGCGCTGCACCACCTCGAGCGGTCGCTGTTCGCGGCCGAGCCCGAGCGCCGCGATCCGGGCTCGGCGATCGTATTGCTCGAATCAGGCGGTGAGCGCGCCGAAGCCGAGCTGGTCGGCGCCCGAGTCCTCGCCCTGCTGCGGGCCGGCACGCCCGGCGAGGGCATCGTCGTCGTCTACCGGTCGCTCGAGCGTGCGGGTCCCCTGGTGGCGGCGGTATTCGAGCAGTACGGGATCCCTCTGGCCAGTGCGTTCGAGCTCCCCTTGGCGCGCACGCCGCTGGGCCGCGCGCTGCTCGGCGCCGCACGCTGCGCGCTGCTGGCCGAGGACTCCGCCACCGCGGCGGATCTGCTCGCCTACCTGCGGGCTCCGGGTCGGCTGCAGCGGCCCGAGATCGCCGACGCGCTCGAGGCGGACGTCCGCCGCGAGGGACTCCACACTGCAGCGGCGGCGCGGGCGCGGCTGGGCTGGGCGCTGGCCGAGCTCGACGCGCTGGCGACGGCCGAGGACCCGGGCGGCGAGCTCTGCAACCTTGCCCGCAGCCTGTTCGACGCCTCGCACCGCTCCTGCGCCCCGGCGCTGACCGGCCCGGAGGAGCTGGACGCCCGCGCGTTGAGCACCTTGGTGGGAGCCACGGAGGAGCTGGCCGAACTCGGGCTCGGGTTCGGCGCCTCCGGCGCGGGTGCCGGTGCCGGTGCCGGTGCCGAGCTGATCAGCTGGCTGGAGCGGCTGACGATCTCCGCCGGGCTCCCCGAAGGTCCGGGCCGGGTCCGGCTCGCCGCGCCGGCGGCGATCCGCGCCCGGCGCTTCGCGGCGGTGTTCGTGTGCGGGCTGCAGGAGGGCGAGTTCCCGCTGCCCGCCCGGCCCGAGCCGTTCCTCTCCGACGAGCGCCGCCGTGAGCTGGCCCAGTGCTCGGGGCTCAGGCTGCGCCGCCACGAGGATGGCCTGGCCCGGGAGCGGTACCTGTTCTACGCCTCGGTGTCGCGGGCCACCGAGCACGTAGCGCTCAGCTACCGCAGCTCTGACGAGGAGGGCAACCTGGCGCTGGCGTCGCCGTTCGTGGCCGACGTGGCGGAGCTGCTGGACTCAGACTGGATCGCGCGCCGCGTGCGACGGCCCCTCTCCGATGTGGTCTGGGACCCGGAGCAGGCGCCCACCCCCCGCGAGCTGGCGCGCGCCCGCGCGGCCGCTCGGGCACCGCGGGTGGGCGATCAGCCCGAGCCCGACCGGTCCCTGGGGGGCGTGGCCCGCAGCCGCCTGCGGCACACCGAGATCCTCTCGGCCGGCGCGCTGGAGAGCTATGCCGACTGCCCAATGAAATGGTTCGTGGAGCGCGAACTGCGCCCCGCCCCGCTGGAGCCAGAGCCTGAGCCGATCTCGCGCGGAAACCTGATGCACGATGTGCTCGAGCGGCTGCTGAGCGAGCTGGCGGAACCGATCACCCCGGCGTCAGTGGCTCGCGCCCGCGAGATCCTGCACCGCACGTTGGCCGAGCTTTCGCCGAGCGCGACCCTGGCGGCGGGGCGATCGGCGGTGGTGCGCGAAGGCGCGCTGCGCGCGATCGAGGCCGAGCTGCGCCGTTATCTCGAGCACGAGGCCTCCGGCGGCGGGAACTGGCGCCCGGCCGCCCTGGAGCTGGGCTTCGGCTTCGAGGCCACCGACGAACCTCCCTCGCTGCCCGCGCTCGCGCTCGGTGCCGGAGCCGAGCGGGTACTGATCCGCGGCCGGATCGACCGTCTCGACGTCGATCCCGGCGGCCGGGCGCTGGTGCGCGACTACAAGAGCGGCGCTGCCCGATCAAACCAGCCGGCCGCGCGCTGGGCGCTCGATCGCCGTCTCCAGGTGGCGCTCTACCTGCTGGCCGTGCGAGAGCTGGCCGGCCTGGAGCCGGTGGCGGGCTTCTACCAGCCGCTGCGCGGCGATGACCTGCGGGGGCGCGGGATGTACCTCGAGGGGGCCGATCCCGGTGCGGGCAACGTGGTCGTCGTCAAGGACGAGCGCTCGCCGGAGCAGTTCGAGGCCGAGCTGGATGGCGCCGCGCAGCGCGCGGTGGCCGTGGCGGCGGCGCTGCGGGCCGGGCGTCTGACGCCGTGTCCGCAGACGTGCTCGCGAGACGGGTGCGCCTACCCGGGAATCTGTCGCAGCCGATGATCGGCGAAGGTCCGATGATCGCCCCGTCCGGATCAGTCCACGCCCCGGGCGCCCGCCACGGACGCGACTGGACTGACGAGCAGCGGCGTGCGATCGAGCGCCGGGAAGGGGACCTGCTGCTCGATGCCGGGGCCGGGAGCGGCAAGACCTCGGTGCTCGTTGAGCGGTTCGTCGCCGCGGTGCTGCAGGACGGGATCGAGGTGGCCCGGATTCTGACGATCACGTTCACCGAGAAGGCGGCGGCCGAGCTGCGCGATCGGATCCGGTTGCGCCTGCGCGAGCTCGGGGCGATCGAGCCGGCCCGGGCCACCGAAGGAGCGTTCATCTCGACCATCCACGGTTTCTGCGCGCGCATCCTGCGCGCTCATGCGCTCGCCGCCGGGCTGGATCCGGGGTTCGTTGTGCTCGACTCCGACCGATCCGGCCCCCTGGCCTCGGCGGCCTTCGACGAGGCGTTGTCAGAGCTGGCCGGACGGGAATCCGCGGCGGTCGATCTGATCGCCGCCTACGGCGCGCCCGTGCTGCGGGCGGCGGTGCTCGGCGTCTACGGCCAGCTGCGCTCCGGCGGACAGCTCGAGCCGCGACTGGCGCCGTGTCCACGGGATGCCGGCGCTGGACCGGGGGACGAGCTGCGCCGGGCGGCAGGGCTGCTCGCGCGGGAGCTGGGCTCGATCGCCGCACCGAGTCCGAACGTGGTGCAGGCACTGGACCGAGTGCAGCGCTGTCTGGACCTGGCTTCGCGGGGTAGCGCGATCCGAAAAGGTGATGCGGCCGCGGGGGGCGAGCCGTGGCCGGCCGAGCTCGACCGCTGTCAGCTGCCGCGCAACGGGACCGCGCTGACGACCGACGCGTGCGTCTCGTATGGAGAGGGGGTGTCTCGGTTCCGGGCGGCGTGCGCCGAGCGGGCGGCGCGGCCGGTCTGGGACCTGCTCGACCGCCTACTGCAAGCGTACGGCCGGCACTACGCAGCTCGCAAGCGTGCCGTCTCGGGGGTTGACTTCGAGGATCTGGAGCTGCTCGCCCACCGGCTGCTGCGCGCCGACTCAGAGCTTCGCGAGGGCTACGCGAACCGGTTTGAACGGATCATGGTCGACGAGTTCCAGGACACCAACCTCGTCCAGCTGGAGCTGATCGAGTCGATCGCCCGAGGCAACCTGTTCACCGTCGGGGACGCCCAGCAATCGATCTACGCCTTCCGCCACGCCGACGTTGAGCTGTTTGAACGCCGCGGGGAGCGCCTCGGCGCGGCGGGGCAGCGCGAGACCCTGCAGACCAACTTCCGCTCCCGGGCCGAGATCCTGGACGCGGTCAACCTCGCCTTTGCGGCCGAGGTGGCCGGCGGCTTCGGGCCGCTGCGCCCCGGGCGTCCCGATCAGGGGGTCGAGGAAGAGCCGCGGGTCGAGCTCGTGCTGGTCGACAAGGGGGCGGACTGGGACCTCGAGGGACTCGCCTCGCCCTGGCGGCTGGCCGAAGCCAATGCGCTGGCCGACCGGGTGGCGCAACTGGTCGACCAAGGCACGACGCCCGGCGAGGTGGTGGTGCTCACCCGCGCCACCACCGACGTGCGCGCCTACGAGCGCGCGCTGGAGCGCCGCGGCCTGCCCACCTACGTGATCGGGGGGCGGGGGTACTGGTCTCACCCGCAGGTGGTCGACTTGGTGGCGTACCTGAGCGCGCTGGCCAACCCGCGGGATGAGGAATCGCTGTTCACGGTGCTCGCCTCGCCGATGGTCGGAGCCTCGTTTGACGCGCTGGTGGTCCTGGCGGGCGCTGCGCGGGCGCGCGAGCGCGATCCCTGGTGGTTGTTGCGCGACCTTGCAGGAGAGCTCGACCCGTTGGACCAAACGGATCGCCACCGGCTGTCTGAGTTCGCCGGCTGGTTTGGTGCGGAGCGCGAGCGCGCGGCCAGAGCCGGAATCGAGAGCCTGATCGATCGCGCGCTCGAGCTGACCGGCTATGACCTCGAGATGCTGGCGATGCCCGGCGGGCAGCGGCGGCTCGCCAACGTGCGCAAGCTGATGCGCCTCGGGCGCGAGTACGAGGACGAGTACGGCCTGGATCTGCGTGGCTTCCTCGATCGGGTCAGCGATCGTCAGGCCGGCCGTGCCGCCGACGCGCGCGAGAGTGAGGCCCCGGTGGAGGGCGACGGGCTCGACGCGGTGCGGCTGATGACGATCCATCGGGCCAAGGGGCTGGAGTTCCACACCGTCTGCGTCGCCGACTTGGGCCGGTCTCCGTGGCGGCCCAACGAGATCCTGCGTGTCAGCGCCGATGGGCGGATCGGCCTGCGACTGATCCGAGCCGGCGTGGCAGGCCGCGCCTCGGCCTTTGCCTTCGACGAGCTCGGCTTCGAGCGCCAACGGGCCGCGGACGCGGAGGAGCGGCGCCTGTTCTATGTCGCGGTGACCCGGGCGCAGGAGCGCCTCGTGCTCAGCGGCGCGACCCGCTTTGAGGGCTGGACCGGGGAGAGCCGCTCCAACGGCGGGGGTCCGGTCGCGTGGCTTGCGCCGGCGTTCATCGGCGAGCTCGGAGAGGCGATCGCCGACGGTGGGGGGGTGGTGGCGCGCGATGGCGTGCGGGTCCGGCTGATCCTCTCGCGGCCCGAGGCCTGCGCGGCGCCGGCCTCCTCGGAGGTTCCGGGCGCCGGTTCGTGCGGGCTCGAGCCGCCGGTCGCCCCGCCGCCCGTTCAGTCGCCCCGGCCCGCGCCGCCCGTCGCCGCGCCGCCCGTCCCGGTGTCCACGCTGAGCTACTCCTCCCTGGCCGAGTACGCCCGATGTGGCTATCGCTTCTACGCCGAGCGCGTGCTCGGGCTGCCCCCGGCTCCGTCCACCGTTCGGTCTCACGCCGATGCCCGGTCCGGGCAACCGCCGGGTCCTGACGCGAGCGAGCGTGGCGTCCTGGTCCACGCGCTGCTCGAGCGCCTGGACTTCCGCCGTCGGTCGGTGCCGGACCTCGAAACCCTCGGGGCCGCCGCGGCCCGGGCCGGAATCGTGCCGCCGTCGACCGCCGAAGCGCAGGAGCTGCTGGCGCTGGTGGCCGGCTTTTCCGCCGGTGAGCTGTGTGCGAGGCTCGGTCGCGCCCTGGACACCCGCCGCGAGCAGCGGTTTGCCTTTGCGATCGCCGGTGGCGTGCACGTGACCGGGGCGATCGACGTCCTGGCGCGCGAGCCCGCCGGACAGATGCTGATCGTCGACTACAAGAGCGACCGGCTGCACGGAGCCGATCCCGCCGTGGTCTTGCGAGACTCCTACCCCACCCAGCGCCTCATCTATGCGCTGGCGGCGTTGCGCGCCGGTGCCGAGACGGTGGATGTGGCGCACTGCTTTCTCGAGCGTCCCTCGGAGCCGGTGGTCGCCACCTTTCGCGCAGCTCAGTCACTCGAGCTCGAGGCCGAGCTCGAGTCGCTGGCGGCGGGTGTGCTCAAGCGTGAGTTCCGGGTCGCTGCCGATCCGCATCGGGCCCTGTGCGGCGGCTGCCCTGCGGAGGGCGGCCTGTGCTCGTGGTCGCCGGCGCAGACCCGTCGCGAGTCACCGGACCGGCTGTTCTAGGGGTTTGCTGACCGCCTCAGGGAGAGCCGAGCGGCAGCTGACCGGCCTCGAGGCCGAGCAGTAGGCGCTTGCGCTGCAGGCCTCCGGTATAGCCGCCGAGGCCACCACCGGACTGCAGCACCCGGTGGCACGGGAGCACGATCGGGAGCGGGTTGGCGCTGAGCGCGTTGCCGGCGGCGCGAAAGCCCCGCGGGCTGCCCGCCTCGGTGGCCACGCGCTTATAGGTCGACACCGAGCCGTAGGGAATCGCTGCGGCGGCTCGCAGGACGCGCCGCCCGAAAGCGCTCAGCAGCCGCCAGTCGAGCTCGAGCTCGAAGCGGCGCCGACGCCCGTCAAAGTACTCCTCGAGCTCACGCCGGGGCTGGTCCAGCCGACGCGGTGCCGCCAGCATGCGCGGCGAGACGAGCGCCGCGACCTCGGCCAGGATGGTCTCCTCCTCGTCGCCGTCGAGGTAGGCGATCCGAACCAGCCCGGCCGGTGTCGCCGCCAGCAGGAGACGACCGACGGGGGAGTCGAGCCGGGTGTAGGCGACATCAAGCACGCCGGCGGCGGCCGCCGCGTCGCCCAGGTCGGGTAGCGGGTCATCGAGGCGCAACGCCGTCTCGCGCAACGCGATCTCGAGCAGATCGGATTCGGTCATGGCTGGTATTCCTTTCGCAGTCGCTTGAGGCCCTCGTGGACGTTGCGCCGGGCCGCTTCCTCGCTGGTCTGCATCACCTGGGCGATCTCGGCGTAGGCCGAGTCGACGATGAAGCGCAGCGCCACCGCGGTCCGCTGCTTGTCAGGTAGCGCCGCCACGAGGCTCCAAACCTCGCCGTCGCCCTCACCGACGCCGTCGCCCCCACCGTCGCCGACGCTGACGCCGACGGGCGCGTGGATTGACTCGGGGACGGCTCCGTCGTCGCCGACATGCGCCACGACGATCTCGCGGCTGCGCGCCCGCAGGTGGTCGATCGCCTTGTGGTGGGCGATGGTCAGGATCCAGCTGCGCAGGTTCGACGCATCGCGCAGTTGCGGATAGGCACGCAGGGCGGCCAGCCAGGTCTCCTGATAGCAGTCATCGGCGTCGAGCCGGCCCACACGCGAGATCAGGAATCGGTGCACGTCCCGGGCGTGGGCGTCGAGCATGGTCTGAAACGGGGGCGGGGTCATCGTGGAGGAAACGTCGACGGGGTAGTTCGTGTGAGATCTTCGCGTCTCGGCCCGACTACGCTCCTGCCATGACGGCGCGCACGTCCACGGGCGAGCCGCGCCATGATGCCTTACCTGTCGGCTTCAGCTCCGAGCCTCCCCGCTAGGGTGACACCCATGGAACAGCGCGCGCTCGGAAAGCAGGGACTGCTCGTCTCGGCCGAGGGACTGGGCTGCATGGGGATGTCGGAGTTCTACGGCAGCGCCGACGAGGGCGAGGCGATCGCCACCATCCATCGTGCGCTGGACCTCGGGGTCACGTTCGTGGATACATCTGACATCTACGGACCGTTCACCAATGAGCAGCTGGTCGGCGGCGCGATCGCCGATCGCCGGGACGAGGTCGTCCTGGCCACCAAGTTCGGGATCGTCCGAGACCCGGAGAACCCTCGGGCCCGCGGGGTCAACGGCCGGCCCGAGTACGTGTTCCGCAGCTGTGACGCCTCGCTGCGGCGACTCGCCGTGGACCACATCGACCTCTATTACCAGCACCGGGTCGATCCCGACGTGCCGATCGAGGAGACGGTCGGCGCGATGGCGGAGCTGGTCGACGCCGGCAAGGTCCGCTTCCTCGGGCTTTCGGAGGCATCGGCGGAGACGATCCGTCGCGCCCACGCGGTCCACCCGATCAGCGCCCTGCAGAGCGAGTATTCGCTGTGGACGCGCGATCCCGAGGACCAGGTACTCCCCGCGCTGCGCGAGCTCGGCATCGGCCTGGTCGCCTACAGCCCGCTCGGACGGGGCTTTCTGACCGGCGAGATCAAATCGCCGGACGACCTCGCCGAGGACGACTTCCGCCGCCACAACCCCCGCTTTCAGGGCGAGAACTTCCAGCGCAACCTGGAGCTCGTGGAGCGCGTCTCAGAGATCGCGGCCGAGCATGACTGCACTCCGGGTCAGCTCGCGCTCGCCTGGGTGATGGCCCAGGGCGACGACGTCGTTCCGATCCCGGGCACCAAGCGACGCGCCTATCTGGAGCAGAATGTCGCCGCCGCGGAGCTGGAGCTCGGTGAAGAGGACCTGGCCCGGATCGACGATGCGGCGCCGGTCGGCTTCGCCTCAGGGGATCGCTACCCGGACATGTCCGGGATCGGCCGCTGAGCCACCGCTCAGGTGGCAAGACTGCGCTCAGCGCTTGCCTGCCGCGGCACCCGGGTATACAAACCGGGGCATGGCACGCGCAATCTGGACCGGTGCGATCAGCTTCGGGCTCGTCAACGTCCCCGTCAAGCTCTACAGCGCCACCTCACCGAAGTCCGTCCGCTTCCACCAGCTCTCGAGCAAGACCGGAGCCCGGATCCGCCAGAAGCGTGTCGATCCTTCGACCGGTGACGAAGTGCCGTTCGAGGAGATCGTCAAGGGCTATGAGCTGAGCCCCGACCGGTACGTGCTGATCGAGCCCGAGGAGCTCGACGCGCTGGATCCCAAGGTGACCAAGACGATCGACATCGAGGAGTTCGTCGAGATCTCGGATATCGACCCGATCTACTACGACCACTCGTACTACCTGGCTCCGACCACTGGGGGCGCCAAGGCCTACCGGTTGCTGTTCGAGGCGATGCGCGAAGCCGGCAAGGTGGCAATCGGCAAGGTCGTGATCCGCACCAAGCAGCAGCTGTGCGCGCTGCGGCCCACCGGGAACGTGATGGCCCTCTCGACGATGCTGTTCGGCGACGAGGTCCTGTCGCCCGACCGGCTCGACGAGCTCGATGCCGTCGACGACGCCGAGGCGACCAAGCGCGAGCTGACCATGGCCCAGCAGCTGATCGAGTCGCTCTCCGCGGACTTCGACCCGGCCCGCTTCAAGGACGAGTACCGCGAGCGGGTGATCGACCTGATCGAACGCAAGGCCGCCGGGGAGGAGATCGCGGTCGCTCCCGAGGCCGAGGAAACCACGCCGGCGCCGGATCTGATGGCGGCCCTGGAGGCGAGCCTGGCCGAGATCAGAGGGGCGGCGGACGCCGAGGACGGCGAGGAGTCCAAAGCCAAACACAAGCCCGCGGCCAAGCCGCGCAAGCGGGCGGGTACGTCAGGCGCCAAAGCCAAGACCGGCTCCGGCTCAAACGGCTCTGGCTCCAACGGCTCCGGAGGCTCGGGAAGCCCGACTTCGGGCGGCGCACGCAAGTCCCGCTCCCCCGGCACCAAGGCCAAGGACTAGCGGGTCCTGGCGCGCTTTCGCAGGACGTCAACC
>JAABUJ010001147.1_pt1 | contig 41129 bp, 34 predicted proteins | sample 5559131 | NCBI WGS metagenome assembly JAABUJ01 (sample SAMN10711875, study PRJNA513366) | rock metagenome | isolation source: Antarctica rocks | place: Antarctica: Victoria Land, Mt New Zealand nord | collected 2016-01-07 | reverse complement strand
CCACCGACTGACGTGCCGCCGGTCCCGCGCCTGCTGCGCCCGGCCGCCGATCATCCCTGGCGGCGGCAGCCCATCGGGCGTGCCCGCTCGGCCTGATCCCGTGCGTCCACTATTTCGTGGTGCACCCGAAAACGCGCGTGGCTATTGACAACACCCCCACTTTTTTGTTACTATCGCACCGACCTTAGCGGCACATAACGCCGCGCGTTGACCTTAGGCGAACTCGTCAGAGGCGGACACGTTCTAGCGAAGGGATTAAATATTTTGAGGAAGGCCGCACTAGCTATAGCCATAACGCTCCTGCTCAGCCTTAGCACCGCTCCCGCGCTCCTCAGCACAACCCCTACCGGCTCTTCCCCGCAAAATTCGTACCCGAGCTATGCGCCGCAGGCGACCGACTTTATCTATCCCGTCGGCGACCCGCGCGTCGCCCCGACGTTCGACAAGGGCAATGCCAACGGCTTCTACATTTCTCAGATGTTCAACAACTCGTGTGACCCCTCGCTCGGACAGGGCTTCTACCTGAACGGCGAATACTTTTGCGGCCATACCGGCGTCGACCTGTCCGACATGCAAGAGGGCGATACCGTACGTGCCGTCGCCAACGGCCTCGTCGTCTTCTCCGGCTACAACTCGACCTACGGCGTGATGGTCCGCATCCAGCACCTACTGCCCGACGGCAGCTACGTCTACTCGCAGTACGAGCATATGATGTACGGCAGCCTACTCATCGCCCAACATGAGATCGTGACCATCGGCCAGACGATTGGACGCGTCGGCAGCACCGGGTTCGTCACCGGCGCGCACCTGCACTTCGAGATGAAGAGCGTCAACGAGGACGGCCCTGGCTACACCTTCGGCAATCCGGCGCTCATCGTGGGCTACGACGACCCCATCCAGTACATCGCCGCGCACAGCCAGAGCCTGCTGCCGACAGCGACAGCCGCGCCGGCTCAACCGACGCCGAGCGCGCAACCAACGCTGGCCGATACCGCGACGCCGGACGCTTCGCAAGTGATCTCCAGCGCCGCCCCGCTGACGGGAACCTCGCCGGTCAGCGCCACGGTCTCCGTCAGCCCGACCACCGCTGTGAGCGCCACGGTCTCCGTCAGCCCGACGACCGCTGTGAGCGCCACGGCGTCGACGACCGTGACAGCGCCCGCGTCCACCACGACGCCGATAAGCGGGACTGGCGCCTCCGATGGAGAAGCGCAGGGCACATTGGTCACCTTCACCAAGGCCTACACGCAGTACGTGAGCGTGACCGCCGATCAGGTCAACGTGCGCGCCGGCTCCGGCTACCGCTTCACACCCCTCAACTCGGTGACAAAAGGCGCGCGGCTGGGCTACCTCGGCGTGAGCGGCGACGGATGGGTCCACGTCGCTCTGCCGGGCAACGTCACCGGCTACGTCGCGCGCCAGTTGGTCGAGGGCGCGCAACTGCCCAAGCTGCCGCCGGTCGTGCTGGCGCCCGTGCTCCATGCTCCCTTTGTCACGGTCACCGACGCGCGCTATCCCGCGCGTAACGGGCCGCTCATGCGCGACATGGCCGTGGAGCCGCTGTGGGTGGGCGAGAAGCTCCCGTTGTTGGCGAACGATAGCCACGCGCCTAGTTGGGACAAGGTAGCGCTCCCATCAGGCCGCGTCGGCTACGTCCTCAACTGGTACCTCAAGGCCCCGGCAGCGGCGCCACACGTCGTGAGGACGGCTGGGCCGCGCCGAACCGAGGTCAAGCCACGCGTGACGACGGCGCCGGCGCGGCCGCGCTTCACGCTGACCGGCCCCTTCGTCGTGACCACGGTGGATGAATTGAACCTACGCGCGGGCCCCCGCCTGAGCGGGGCGCGCATCGAGACGATGTCGATCGGCGCCAAGCTGCACCTGCGCGGGTTCCATATCAGCTGGGCGGCCGTGACGGCGCCCGACGGCGCTAACGGCTACGTGCTCGGGCGCTTCGTCGCCCCCGTCGCCACTGTCGCGGCGCACGCGGACCGAATCCCCACACCGTCGGGCGCGCGCGCCTCCCGTCACAGCACGCGCGGCCACTCCACGAAGTCGACGCGGACAGGTTCGCGCGCGACGACACACACGACGGCCATCAGACCGCGTGTGTCGACCGTGGCGACGGCGCGCTACGTCACCGTTTCCGTCGTCGCGGCGAATGTGCACACGGCCCCGAGCCGCGACGCGACGGTGGTGGCCTCCGCCCCCCAGGGCGCGCGCCTGGCCGTGCGCGGCGCCACCTCGACGGGCGAGTGGATGCTCGTCGATATGGGCAAAGGGGTGACGGGCTGGGTCATGCGCGCGCTGACCCACTAAGCGATCTCCCGTTTGGGCATTAAGATGGCGGCCCTCACCCCATGGGGTGAGGGCCGCCATCTTAATTAATGCGCGAACATCGCGTCGGCGCAGGGCGCCTGCGCGCACAGACGCGGGTCGAGCAACCGCACGCGATAGACCCCGCTGCCGTCGCGGGGGAAAAGCCGCGACACGAGCGGGCCGGCGACGGGCAAAGTGTACAGCCCATTGGGCAGCGTCCGCGCCGGCCCCGCCACGGGCGGATGGGCGCCCGGCTGGACCGACACGGTCAATTCCTCCATGGGGGCGGTAGAGTTGACGAAAATGCTGGTGACCGGCCCTGGACGCAAGGACGGACCACGCGCGGGGAAGGAATGCGCCGACCCAGTCCTCGAGTGGACGCTTACGGTGGCCCTGCTCAAGGCGCTGACGGGAAACTGGATGGAATAGAGGGATATCCGCACGGCCGATCCTAGCGCGCCAATGGTTACCCATGACCGTTGCGGCGTGCACGCGCTACCCACTCCGCCGGCCATCAACGTACATGTACTCGTCGAGCTGACACCGGACATCACGCCGCGCACCAACACGGCGCGCCCGGCCCATTGCCCCGGCCGCCCTTGCAGCCCCGCCTTAACCTGCGCCGCCGTATAGACGCGCTCCGGCGCGGCGTAGCGCCCGACCAACGCGGCCGCCAAACCGGCCACGAGCGCCGCCGTGAGCATGATCGCCCCAAGACGCTTCATCGTTCACCCCTCCCACCGAACGCGGCGCTTGTCCACATATCCTGTCCTTGGAGTCTACGGTACTCCCCCCGCGCGATCATGGCAACAACACAGACTTCGAGTGGAGATACGGCGACTCCATGCGCGTCGTCAACGACGCCTTGCTCCCCTGCGTTCCTGCCGGCGCGTCAGAGCATCGTGTGCAGCAGCTCCTCGATTCGCGCGCACTCGGCCCCCGCGCCGGCCACCCCCGCCGCGATGGCGGGGATGGCGTCGTCCTCAATGCCCACCTCACGTAGACGCGTGGGTAGCCCCAGCTGGATCACCAAATCCCCCACGGCGTCGACGGCGGCCTGCGCGGCGCGCAGGTCGTCCCCGACGACATCGCCCGCGACGGCGCGGCCGATACACGCGATCGCACCCAGGCGCCCTGCGTCCTTCGTGGTCATGAAGCGCATCACAGGGGCGAGCGTGACGCACGAGGTGATACCGTGCGGCACGCCGTAGGTCGCGCCCATGCGCCGTCCCAGGTTGTGGCTCAAGCCCATCGGCGTGTTGACCTCGCCAAAGAAGCTCATCCAGGCGGCGAGCTGTAGTTCCGTGCGCGCGTCCAGGTCGTCCGGCCGCTCCTTTGACAGCGGCAGGTAGTGGAACAGCCGGCGGATCGCCTCCAGCGCCAGCACGTCTTCGATCGGATGCGCCCCCGGCGCGTAGAGCGTCTCGACGGCGTGGTCAAGCGCGCGGACGCCCGAGGAGAGCCACAGCCGCTCAGGCGTCGGCAGGGTCAGCGCGGCGTCCAGGATGACGCCGCGTGGGGCCACGCGCGGATCGGCGAAGCCGGCCTTGACCGGCCGGGCGCCAGGACCGCCGGCCTCGTCGGTCACGCCCGCGAGGTGCGAGAACTCGGCGGCGGAGAGCGTAGTGGGGATCGCGATGTGTGGCGGCATCACGCCCCCTCCAGCCCTGCTGTTCCCATCGCCGGCCAGTTCCAGGGCGACGGCCTTAGCCGCGTCGATGGGGCTACCGCCGCCGACGCTCACCAGCGTATCAGCCGCATGGGCGCGCGCCGCCTCGACCGCCCGCGCCACGCTTCGGCGCGGGGCGTGTTCGCCGATGCCGTCGAAGGTCGCGACGTGCAGCGGCCCCAACGCGTGCGTCACCGCGTCGATCACGGTCGTCCGCGTCGCCAGTGAGCGCCCCGTGATGACCAGCGCGCGCCGGCCCCCGACGCGCTCCACTTCGCCGGTCAGCCCCTCCAGGCTGCCGACCCCGAACAGCACATGCTCCTGCGGCAGAAACGTGTACCCGCCCCTTTGTCCCGCTGTTATATCATTCATATCGAAGCCTCCTATCTGGAAGTATGCCGCACGCCACCCTTGCTATGCCGGCCATCGCTTGACAATCATATCGCCGGTTGGCGATAGTAACGCTGTTGGGCGGGAAAGGCACGATTAGGACGCGGAGAGATGATACAGGTAGGGGAACAGGCGGCGCTCGGCGACGCGACCGACGAGTATCTGGCGTTGGTGCGCGCCTTTCCGCTGGTACATATCCGCGATGACGCGCAGTATCAGGCGGCGTTGGCCGTCATGTGGCCACTTGTCGAGTCCTCTGTGCGGTCCGACGCACAAGAGGCGTATCTGGGGGCGCTCACGGATCTCATCGAGATCTACGACGGGCAACCGTCCGTGGGCGCGGGCGCCATCGAGTGGGCGGCCGCCCCGCCCAAGCAATCCAGGTCGCTGCTCTCGCGCCTCTTCCCGCGCGATAAGTAGTCCTATCGACCCATCGGCCTGCCCCACACAAGGGTAGCCGCTACGCGTAGGTGGCGTGGCTATAACGCTCACATATGCGAACCACGTCGCGTACTCCGACAAGGCTGACAGGCTTGAGGTACGTCACGCGTCGTCCAAGGGCAGTTCAAGCTCGATCTCGTCGCGTATCAGGATGCCGTCGTCCCCGATCAGCGGAATCTCGGGCTTGAGCGCCCGCGCCGCCGCGACCGCGCCGCGATGCACGGCGACGAGGACGAAGCCGCGCTTCTGGTAGAAACGCAGCGCGCGGCTGACGACTGTCAGCTGTCAGCTGTCAGCTTCTTCACGCTGACGCGGGCAGCACGGTCGCGACCAGGACGCCATCATGGCCGCCACGGTTGGGCAGAATGATCGCGTCGAGGCGCGGGTCGTCGGCGACAGCGCGGTTGAACTGGGCCACGCCGCGCGCATTTTCGTCGGCCGTCGCCTCGTCGAGCACGCGGCCATCGCGCAGCACGTTGTCGGCCACGATGAGACCACCGGGACGCACTAGCAGCGTCGCCCACTCCAGATAGGCCGGATACGACACCTTGTCGGCGTCGATAAAGGCGAGGTCGAAGGGTTCCTCGGGCGGCAGTTGGGGCAGTAGATCGAGGGCGCGGCCCACCCGCACCTCGACCTGATCGCCCACGCCGGCCCGCTCCAGATTGGCGCGGGCGACGGCGGCGTGGCGAGGGTCGACCTCCAGCGAGATGATCCGGCCGCCAGGCGCGAGGGCGCGGGCCAGCCAAATCGCGCTGTAGCCGCCCAGCGTGCCGATCTCGAGCACGCGCCGCGCCCCGACCGCGCGCGCCAGGATGCCCAGCAGCTTGCCCAGCGCGGGCGGGACCCCGATCGGCGGCAGTCCCTCCGCCTCCATCGCGCGCAACGTCTCCCGCAACGCCGCGTCCTCGGGAATAAACAACTCTTCGATGTACTTGTCGATGCGCTCGCCCGTGTCGTTGCTCATGATCCCCCCTATTCTCTATTTTCGACTCCCGACTCTCGACTTTCGACCTTCAACTCCCGACTCCCGACTCCCGACTCCCGCTGCTGCCAACCGGGCACCCAGCGCACGATGCTCTGCTTGAAGACTGTCGGCGTCGTCTTGCGCTTCTGATCGGCGTCGGGGTCCTGCTCCTCGTAGGCCAACTCGAAGGTGCGCGACAAGTCGTAGGTCGTCGCCCGCAAACCCATGAACACGGCGTTGATCTGCGCGCCGAGCACCGTGATGACCGCGAAGAACCACAGCCAGATGATGAAGACGAGCAATGCGGCCGCCGCTACCCCGTAGCGCATATTCGGCGACAGAAATATACGGAAGTACAGCGGAAAGGCCAACTCCAGCAACCCGACCAGAATCGCGGCCACCAGCGCGCCGGGCCAGGCGTGGCGGAAACGCACCTCGAAATTGGGCACAACCATGTAGATGACCAGGAAGAGCAGCCACAACACGCCCAGCGACGTGAGCGGGCCGACGTAGGTCAACACGAGACCGGCCTGCTTGGGCAGCGCGCGCTCGAACCAATCCGACCCCGCTGTAACTAGGCTGGCCGCGCCCAGCGAGAGGGGCAGCAGCAGCGCCAGGATCAGCACCATGCCGATAGCCATGAGCCGCTGCGGCACGAGGTCACGGCCCCTAATGCGGAAAATAATGCTGAAGGCGTTCTCCATATTGGAGAACAGGTTGGAGCCGAGCCACAACAGGCCGATCAGCGCGGCGATAGCCAGCGGGCCTGTGATGTCGATAAGGCTCTTGAGCAGAGCCGTCAGGTCGATACTTTGCCCCCACTGCTGGGGGAATACCCGATCGATCGCGTCGGCGACGTCCTGTATGTGCCCGTACGCTGTGAATCGCAGCACAAGCCCGACCAGGCTCAACACCGCGAGCAGGATGGGAAAGATGGCCGTGATGAGGTTGTAGGCGATCATGCTCGCCAGGTTCATCGACCAATCGTTGGCGAACTTGAACACGAAGTTCTTGACCGCCCCCGTGGTCCCGGCGAACGCCGCCCCGACTTTAGCGCCTGAGAACATGACTTACCTTCGCTGTTAACAAAAATTCCCGCCCCACTCTGTTACAGCCATGGCAGGATGCGGACCTCGCAAGACCGTTTGCCCCTACAGTATCTATCCTGAAGGCATCATACCCTACAGCAGCGAAGGAGCAACGCCGCGCCGTACACGACCTGGCTGGGTTGGGACAGCTAGGGCGGCGACTCATTTCTTCACGAAAGCTTCACACAGGGCTCATAGAGGCTTAATAGTACTGGGATAGACTGGTACTTGGCAGTTAGATGCCGGCCCGGTCAACACCGGAGCCGGCGCCGCAGGAGGACGGAACGGGGCACCGGTCGCTGGCGGCGCCGGCTCCGGTGTTGACCGGGCCTTTTTGTTAGTTGGCGCCCGCTAGTATTGACCGGCGCGCCGCCTTTGTGGTACCGTAACAGCGCCTCCCCCTCTCGGCCGACACCCCTGGAGGGACCCCATGCGCCGCCTCGTCCTTGTCGCCGCTGTCGCTCTGCTCGCCCTGATCCCCCTCGGAGCCGCCGGCCACGCGCGGGCGCGTCCGCAGCGTATCCCGGCGGTACCCCTCCTCTTCGGGCCGAGCGTACGCCTATCCGATCCCTCGCGCTACCCCGCCGACGACCCACAGTACGCGCGGCAAGCGCTGCCCGACGCCGAGCCGTCCGTGGCCGTCGCGCCCAACGGCACGGTGTGGGTGGCCGCCCTGCACGAGCGGCACGGCACGGCGCTGTGGCGTGGGCGCGTCGGGACGACGCCGCCGGCCTTTGTCGGGCTGCCCAATGGCGGCGCCGGCGGCAACGATGTGGCTCTGGCCCTCGGCGCGAACCCGCCTATCTCCCCCACGATACCCATAACGCCCATCACTGGCACGCTACCCGTGGGCAACCCCATCGAGCCGCCGACTCTGTACGTCGCGGCCCTGACGCCGATCACGCAGCCGGTCGCGGCGTCACGCGTCGCGATGACCTCGTGCCCCCGTAGCGATATCGCCCACGCTTTCCGCGCCTGCGCCCGCTACCCGCACCTCGTCTATGGGCGGCGCGACCGCCCCTGGCTGGCGACGTATGGCCGCGCCACGGTCTATCTCTCGTACTTGACGCGCGGCGACGACCAACTCTCCGGCCATGTGACGGTACGGCGCTCCGACGACGCCGGTATGACCTGGCACGTCGTCGGCAACCCCGTGGCCGCGCTTCCCCCCGTCCACGGCTGGTCGGGCAACCTCGCCGTCGACCCGCGCGACGGCACGGTCTACGAGGTGTTCGTCACGGAAACGCCCGGCCAGATGAATGGCGCCGGCAACATCAGTGACCACTTCAACCGCATCGTGGTGGCCCGCTCACGCGACGGAGGCGCCACCTGGCGTGACACCCTCGTCTACCAGGGCGGGTCGGGCGAGGACGACGCCAACATGTGGCCGGGGCTGGCTATCGACGCGGCGGGCACACTCTACGCCGCGTGGTCGGACCGCCGCCGCGTCTTGCTCTCCTCCTCGACCGACAGTGGAACGACCTGGACAACGGCGCGGCGCGTCGCCGCGGCCACCGCCATAGGGGCGCGAGCAAGCGTGCTGCCCTCCGTCACCGCTGGCGCGGCTGGGCATGTCGCGCTGGCCTGGTACGGCGCCGACTCCTGGGACAACCTGTCGCCCCGTGCGCGCTGGCGCGTCTACGCCGCCACGTCGAGCGACGGCGGCGGCGCCTTCAGCGCGACGGCGGTCACGGATATCGTACACCAAGGTCCGATCTGCACGAAGGGCGACGCCTGCCCCGACCTGCAACGGCAGTTGCTCGACAACCTGGGGCTGGCGCTTGACCCACGCACGAACCGCGCCGTCATCGCCTACGGGCGCTCGATCAAGTTCGGCGACGACCGCGCCTGCCGCCGCGCCGCCAACTGCCCGCAAACGTATTATGTCGAGCAGCTCGCGCCGTGAGTAGAGACCTCAGGGCTCGTGAATTATTGCCATTGATGCGAGGTATCCACTGGGCAGCGCAGCGAGCCGCCGCAGTCCCTGCGGCTACGTGCGCGGCGCAACGGCTCGATAGACCCGCGCGGGCGTCCCGCAACGGTGTGCCGCAGGGACTGCGGCGGCTCGCTGCGCTGCCCAGTGGACACGTCGGCCGCCGATAATTCACGAGCCCTGGTGGAGACCTGTCCCCGCTTCACGATTTGCGGTATATAGTAGTAGGTAGGGCATGCTAGCCTGAATCCGAGGGGCGTGGAGCGCCACAGCCCCTGTTTGTGCCCATCCCCATGGCACTGGCGCTGCACAACGGGGATGGGACACGACGACCATAGGAGGTGTCACACCGTGACTGATCGCTCTATCCGGCGAGGGATGCTACCACCACTGCGTACCGCGCGTTTGCCCCAACAGCGGCGCGGAACCGCCGCGCGTTTCGCCCCCATCGCGCTGCTGCTCGTCGCGCTACAGGCCGCGCCGCCGGCCGGGCAGGCGCGGGCGAGCGCGGGCGCGGGCGATGGATCTTGGACGAGCTACCACCGCTCCGCCAGCAACAATGCGGCTTTCGTGGAGCCGGGGCAGGCCGCTATGTCGTGGCGCAGCGTGACGATGAAAGACGAGATCCTGGCCGTGAGCGTCGCCGGCAATACCGTCTACGCCGCCGGCGCCGGTCAGACGCACGCCGTCTACGCCTTGAACCGCCGTAGCGGCCAGCCCATCTGGGGCCGGTTGGTCGACAACGTCGTCATGACCCAGCCGATCGTGGCCGGCGGGCGCGTGTTCGTCGGCACAGGCAACAACTACATGCGCGACGATCCGGTGCGCGACTACAACAGTGTCTCCCGCGGCACCGACGCCAACTCGATCTACGCGTTGGATCAAAACACAGGCACGGTGCTGTGGAAGCTGCCGCTGCAAGGCGAGGCGATGCCGACACCGATCTATAGTGACGGCACACTCTATTGGGCCACCGGTGACCGCCGGTTCCTGGCCGTCGACGCCGCCAGTGGGCGGATCGTCTGGTCGCTGCGCCTGCCCTCGTACGTCAGCATGTCCTCGCCGGTGCAAGACGGCGCCCTGATCATGTTCGGCGGCGCGCACCCCTTCGCCGAATACGCCGTCGACATCGCGCATCGCCGCATCGCCTGGCAGCATGCGTTCACCCTATTCGGCGGGCGCGCGGTGACCGGCGCCATCGACGACTGCTCGCCCGCGGTGTCCGGCCATACCCTCTTCTGCACGGGGACAACCAGCGCGGCGGCCATGCCCAACGGCGGCGACACGGTCGGCCAGTTCGCCTGGGCGCTCGATACGCGGACCGGCCAGACGTTGTGGCAGAGCGGCCTGGGCGACGGCAAGCTCCCCGACTTCTTCGCCGCGGGCGTGCCGACGGTCCTCAATGGCGTCGTCTATGTCGAGAGCCCCGGCAACAAAGGGTTGTGGGCGCTCGACGCGTGCACCGGACACGCGCGCTGGCATGCGACGCTCGCGGTGATGGGGCGTAGCGCGCCGGTCGTCGACGGCGCCGCCCTCTTCACCACCGATGACGCGGGGACGCTCTACCAATTCGACGCGCGCACGGGGAGCCTCGCGCACCGCATGCGCCTAGGCGGCGGAGTCAGCAACCTTGGCATCGTGCTGGCGAGCGGCAGCCTCTACGTGCCGAACTCGCGCGGCGGCGTCGTCGACGCCATCCCCGAGCGCCTCGTCACCGCCGCGCCGGGTATCGACGTCGCGCCGCCGAACGGCCCCGTCGCCACGACACAAAGCGGCGTGGCCTGCGGGTAGTATCACGAATATACGAGTAGTTATTGCCTACAAGTTAAGGTTCTGAGCCACATGTCAAGTACCCGCATTTCCGCCGCTCGGGGTGGCAAAGGGAGCGTAGCAGCATATACGCCGTACGTCCACGAGCCTTTTGCTCCCACACACGGCTGTCGCTACGCCATGCGCCTCATGCGTTTGTGCCACATGGCAGCTGTCAGGTTGGCTTAAAAGCTGCAAAAATGGCCTTGACAACGGCTTAAAATCCTTAACTTGTAGAAAAAGACGAGTAGTATGTATGTAGCCCGCGCCCGCGGGCGTCATCAGTGAAGGAGACCGCCTACCATGTCCATCCTACGTCCTTTGAACCGCCGGCAACTCCTGGGCCTCGGCGCGCTGACAGCGAGCGCCGCCGGCATCGATAGCCTGCTGGGCGCCGGCGTCACCGGCGCCGACGCCGCCGTGATGCGGCCAGGCGAGTTCGACCAGAGCTTCCTCGCCAAGCGCGCGGACATCCGGCAGATTTGGGACTTCACCTCGATCGATCAGGTGCAGACGGGAATCGGCGCCATGAAGAACGCCATGAACGCCTACCAATTCTCGTACCGCAAGAGCCACTACCTCGTGATCGACCTGCGCGGCCCCTCGGCCGTCATCTACGCGCTCGACGACACGATGTGGGCGATGTACAAGCTCGGCGCCAAGTATCAGATCTTCGACACGGTAGGCGGGAGCTTCGCGACGGTGAACCCGCTCTATAAGCGCGTCAACACGGACAACGGGACGCTCGCGCCGGACAACACCAAGAGCCTGTACCAGGACGCCAGCCTGGCGGCGCTTCAGCAGCGCGGCGCGCACATCGCGGCCTGCCACGACGCCTTGCAGTCGCAGGCGGCGCTCGCGGTCAAAGACGGGCGGGCGGCGACCGGCATGACGGCCGCGCAGGTCTTCGCGGACTTCTCGCGGCATCTCGTGCCGGGCGCGCAGCAAACACCATCGGGCAGCTCGCTCATCGCCGTCGCGCAGCAGCTCGGTTTCACCTACGCCAAGCAGTAGAAGTCCGTCAGCTTTCTATTGTCTTTTACGGAAATTAGCCGCAAATATACGCGCATATAGATGGATATACGCGTTCATTTGCGTGTATTTGCGGCTAATTTAGCCGTATTGCTTTTACGGCCAGGCTAAGGCGTTAGACCCGCTCGCTCATCCAGGACACGATCTCGCCGGATGGGACATCTTCTTGATCGCCGCTGTCGAGGTCTTTGACGGCCACAATAGCGGCCTCCAGTTCGCGGGCGCCGAGCAACAGCGCGTAGCGGATACCGCGCCCCGTGGCGTACTTGAACTGCTTGCCGTAGCCGTCCGCGTCGGGGTAGAGATCGACGCGCAGGCCCCCCGCGCGCAGCCGTTGCGCCAGCGCCAGGCTCGCCCCCGTCGTGCTCTCGTCGCCCCGTGTAACGAGCGCTTGCGGCTGGCCGGCCAACCGCTCGGGGAATAGCCCACGCTCCTCCATCAGCAGCAGGATGCGATCGAGACCCAGGCTGAAGCCGCACGCGGGCACGTTTTGCCCGCTGAACATGCCGATCAAGTTGTCGTAGCGCCCGCCGCCGCCGCCGGACCCACTGAAGCCGGGGAAAGCGATCTCGAAGACCGCGCCGGTGTAGTAGCTCAACCCCCGCGTCAGGTAGGGGTCGACGCGTAGGTAGGGGGCGGCGGGACCGTACGCGGCGTACTCCACGACCTTGCCCAGGTCGGTGACGCCCTGCCGACCCGCCTCGGATGGTTCCAACAGGCCGCCCAGCCACGACAGCGTGGCCGCGTTCGTGTCCGGGGCCTCGGCCATCGTCCCCAACAACAGCGCGGCCGCCGCCGGGTCGAGCCGGCGCTCGTCCAACTCGCGGCGCACACCGTCGAGCCCGATCTTGTCCAGCTTGTCAATCGCCACCAACGCCGAGCCCTCCAGAGCGGCCGGGACCCCCGCGATCTCCATCAGGCCGCGCAGGACGCCGCGGTGGTTGAGCCGCACCGCGAACCCCGCCGGGCGCTCCGGCTGCTCCGACGCGTTGGGACCCGTCTCCAGGGGACCCGCGAAGCCGAGGTCGCGCAGGATCTGGGCGACCGCGCCGATCACCTCGGCCTCCACGGTTTGGCTGGCCGAGCCCACGATGTCGACGTCGCACTGGTAGAACTCGCGGTAGCGCCCTTTGGCCGGGCGATCGGCGCGATAGACGGGCTGGATCTGGTAGCGCTTGAAGATGCGCGGCAGCCGATGGCGATACTCGGCTACGACACGCGCCAGCGGCACCGTTAGGTCGTAGCGCAGGCCGGCGTCGGCCAGCGTATTCTCGGTGGGCGCGTCGTCGAGGACACGCTGGAGCTCCTGCCCACGTTTGAGCGCGCGGAAGATCAGCTGGTCGCCTTCCTCGCCGTACTTGCCCAGCAACGTATCGAGGCGTTCGAGCGCGGGCGTCTCCAGCGGCTCGAAGCCATAGCTCTGGTAGACGCGCGCGATCGTGGCGATCACATAGTCCCGGCGCAGCACGTCCAGCGGCAGGAAGTCGCGTGTGCCGCTCATCGGCGCCGTGTTCATCTTGCTCATAATGCGGCTATCTATACATCCGTAGCGGTATCAGTCACGTTATAGTAGGCGCGTGCGGGAAGGACTTCGACCCGCACGGTCGCTAACGCACCCTTAGGAGGTGTCTAATAGCGAAACCAACGGCCAGGGCGGTAGTGTTACTAGCCACTACCGCCCTGTTGTACCTCGTCGCCGGTTTATCGGCGGCGGGGTGGCTGCCAGGCAGCGCGGTAGGCCCGCTCTGTGTGGCGGCCGTTGGCTTGGCTAGCGTCTCGCGAAAGACGCTAGACTAGGCCAAAGGTGGGGGGATGCGTGATGAGACCACGCCCCTCCGCCGAGGCCGCGGCGTCGACGTGCGACGCCACATGCCATGGCATCAGTATACTACACCAAGGAACCGCATTCATGAACACCCAGGGCGCCACCAGGGCTCGTGAATTATCGGCGACCGGCGTTTCTACTGGGCAGCGCAGCGAGCCGCCGCGGTCCCAGTGGATGACCGGCGCCCTCGGCCGATAATTCACGAGCCCTGGGGCGCCACGGAGACACGGAGATTTTTCAGGACAGCAGGACGCCTGGCCTGACGGCCTACCAGGGACGTTGACCTCTTGTCTGCTCTCTCCGTGCCTCCGTGTCTCCGTGGTGCATCATCCAGGCTAGTAGATACTACGGTCTAGCCACTCCTCCCATGCGCGTGGGTCAACACCGGTCTCAACGCGCCAGTAGCCCGCCGCGCCGTCGCGACGTAGGGCGCGCATCGTCGTGAGCCAGCGGGCGTAGCGCGGCAGCTGGCTCACGAATGCAGCGAACGCGCGCCGGTTGACGCGCCACCACGGGCGCGTCTCGGGCAGCGAGGGCATGTAGAGCCCGAACGTTTCCAAGCGCCAGCGCAACGCGTGGGGCGCGCGCGCCAGTTGGAGCCCCTGGCGCACAAGCTCTGTCACGTCTTATCCTCGTTGGCCCGCCCCAGAGCGACCGAGCGCTCGTAGGCGGCCATGACGGCGTCGGCCAGGGTGGGGCGCAGGCCGCCCTTCTCGAGTTGATAAAGCCCGGCGGCGGCCGTCCCACCGGGCGAGGTCACGCCGTTCTTAAGCGCCGCCGGGTGGCGTCCGCTTTCTTGGGCCAAGCGCGCCGCGCCCAGGACCGTCTGCGTCACCAACTCCTCGGCCATATAGCGGGGCAGTCCGATTTGCACGCCGGCGTCGGTGAGGGCTTCCATGACGAGGAAGATATAGGAAGGGCCGCACCCCGATAGGCTCGTCGCCATGTTGAGGAAGTCCTCGTTGTCGACCTGCATCTCGCGGCCCAACGCGCCGAAGATAGCGCGCGCGTGGGCAATCTGCGCCGGCGTCACGGCATGGCTGGCCACCCAGACCGTCATACCCTCACCGACGTGCGCGGGTGTATTTGGCATCGAGCGCACGATAGCGGGGTGGTAGCTGAACCCTTCGAGCGTGCGCAGCGACACGCCCGCCGCGATGGACACAAGCAACTGGCGCGTGTCGAGCGTTTCGCGCAGCTCGGGCAAAACCTTGGGGACGGTCTGCGGCTTGACGCACAGCAGCACGATGTCGGCGCCACGCGCGGCCTCGTCGTTTCCGGCGACCGCGCGCACGCCATAGGTCTCGGTCAGGTAGGCGCGGCGCTCCTCGCGCGGGGCGCTCACCACCACGTCACGCGGGGTCACCACCCCACGCAGGATGAGGCCGCGCAGGATCGCTTCGGCCATGGCGCCGGTTCCGACGAACGAGACGCGCGGAGACGTGCGGCGCGCGCCCTCTAGCGCCGGCGCCTCTTGTGTATCAGGGGCGATGAGAGTGGTCATATGAAGCCTCATTATAACGGTTTTGCTGGCGCAAAAACGCCGGTGGGGCGCAGGACATGTCCTGCGCCCCACCGGCGGGTCTTAGTCATCCCAGGGCGAGCAAGGCGCTCGCGCTGTTGTTCAGCTTACGGGCAGCCGGTCGGAATCGGGCCGCCGGTCGGCGTGTTGCAGGCGGTCGGCAGCGGGTAGAGGCCTTGCGTGCCCCACCACTGCGAACCATCGGCCGAGTGCGTGACCTGGGCGGCCACGAACGTCTCGGGAGCCGTGCCCTGCTCACCGGCGATGACACCGCGCTGCTGCACCGTCGAGAACTCCGCGCCCGTCGTACCGGCCGGGATCGACAGAGGCCCGCCAGTGACCGAGTTGGTGATCGCGGTACCGGAGCTGTACGAACTGTTCTCGCCGATCGCGACGATCGCATCGGGCTGAATCGTGTAGACCTGGTGGGCGACCACGCCCGTAGCGCCGAAGAACGTCCCACTGACCCGCGTCGGGTTGACGCCGGGGTTGTACAGGAAGAGCGTGTGCGCCAGCGGGAACTGGCTCGCCGGGTCGATGACGTTCAGGTTCGGGAAGAGCACGTTCGTCTCACCCGACGGAGCGCCGACCAAATCGAGGCCAGGGGCGCCGTTGTTGGCGTCACCGCTGGGGGTCGCCCCACCCTGACCGAAGTACTGCGCCTCTTCGGCCACGACACGCTCAGAGCTCGACACGACGGCGCTGAAGACGCCCGCGCGGGTCGGAGCGGAGGTCGGGACACCGGGGAAGCCGATGCCGCTGGAACTGCTGGTCAGGTCCCTGTAGGTCAGCGTGAAGCGCGCGCCGGCGTCCACGTCGGTGAAGAAGAAGCCGAGCAAGCGGCCATTCTCACCACGCAGCGAGATGGTCACATGGGCGGCCGGACCGGGGGACGATATCGACCCGGAGAAGGTGCCGGCGATCAACTGGCCGGCAATGTTCGGGTTGATGACCTCAATGAACGGGCGGTCATCAGCCGTCTGCGCCAGTTCGGCGCTCGGCGTGATGGTAGCCAGCACGTCCGAGGTGATCGGCGCCGTGAGCGAACCGTACGCGAAGCTGAACTGCTTCGCGGCGGTCGTGAGACCAGCGCCGATGCTCTCGCCGGGCTTAGACGACCCGTTACCCTGACCGAAGTACTCGGTACGCTCGGCCACGATCGGGTTGTCCAGGCTCTTGACGATCAGGCCGATGGAGGCCTGCGACGACAGCGCATTGAGGCGGTTGATGTTGAGCGTCAAGCGCTGGCGCGGCGCCAGCACAAGCCCATCGACGAGCGGCGTCTGGGTCGTCGCGCCGCCCTCGGGCACGCGCAAGACCTGAACGGTGGCCGTGACCGTGGGGCTCGGATTCAGCAGGAGCAGGTACTCCTGGAACGTCCCGCGGGTGTAGCCCTCGGCGAAGTAGAAGCTCGTGCCCGCAGCCGTCGAGCCGAGGCTGGTGTCGCCGTCATCGCGCGCGCCGCTGTTGGCCGTGCGCTCGATCGAGCGCTGGACCGCCACGCCGCGGACGATGCCGCCGAGATTGAACGCCGGCTGGATGGCGGCACCCTGGCCGACGCCCTGCAATCCGGCGGTCTGGATGACCGTCGCGAACTTCTGGTCGGTACCGGGTAGGTGCGCCCCGACATTCGGGCCGCTGCTGACCACGCCATTGGAGATGTCGCCCGTCGCATCGACACGGACGTCGGCCAGGGCCGGCAGCGTGTGCGTCACGACCACGACATTCGGAGCCGACGTAGTGGTGGTGATATCCTCGTTCGTCGTTTCGAGCAGGTAGGTGTCGGTGACAACGACCGTGCTGACGTTCGGGTTGAGCATATCGAAGGTGGTACGGAAACTGGCCTTGCCATTGCTGGCGCCCTGGCCCGTGTACCCCTCAGCGAAGTACTGCGTCGAAACGGCGGGACCGGGCACGGGGCCCGATACAACCTGGATCGTCGTCGTAGCCACGTTGCAGCTATTGAGGTCAGAGGCCGTGACGGTGTAGGTACCGGCCACGGACGCCGTGAACAGCGCCGTCGTGGTGAAGTTACCCGCCCCGTCGGTCGTGATCGGCGCCGTCGGCGAGAAGACCACGCTGGACGGCGTCGTGCTCGACAGCGCGCCCGTCAGGGTGATCGCCGAGCCCTTCTGGAAGTTGGTGCCGGACAGGTTGATCGTATTGCTGGTACCAACGGTGAAGCTGGGGCCAAGCGGTCCGCTCAACAGGCCGGGGGCGGCCGGCGACGTCGACAGGGTCGGCGTAACCGGGGTGTAGACCGGGAAGCCGCCCGCAAGGGCCGCCACCGTGTACGGCGCCGTGATCGAAATCACACCCGTCGTGCTGTACGGGATCGAGTTCGGGATCGTGATGATGGTCGTGACGTTGCCTTCCGCGCTCGTGCCATCAGAGATAGGCGTGGCCGCGGAGAGCGCGACAGTAGTCGTCACGCCCACGCCCGTACCCGTCGTATAGACATACGTCGGCACGACTGGAACGCCCGGGGCGAAGTTGGTCAATGCGAGCGTTGTGGTGATGCAGCGCGGACCACTGGCGGGCGAGAGGCTCGCCGACGGCTGGTTGACCGTGAAGGTCAGCGGCTGCGTACCGGCCGCGCCATTGCCGGCCGTGTCTACCTCGGCGCGATCACCCGTCAACACGCCGCGCGCTGATACGACAGCGGTAGCCGTGCCGGACGCTGTCGTCAGCGGGACGGTCGTGGTGAACACGAACGCGCCGGTGCTGGTGACCGGGAGAGTACGTGAGTACACGAGTGTGTTGCTCGAGTCGGTGATGTTGAGCGTCAGCGTGATGGGCGTCGGGAAATTATCACCCGTGGTGATATTACCCGTGACCGTGATCGGCGTGCCGATCGGCCCCGCGAGGGGGCTGAGCGAGGCCGACGAGCCCGGAACGACGATCAACGGACCGATGCCGGGGCCGAAGTCGGCCACGAAGCTGATCGGCGTTGTCGCGCCAAGCGTCACCGTGTGCGGCGCTACCCCGTGGTGCGCTGCGGCGACGTGGCTAGTGTGTACCACGGCGGCGTGGTGCGCCGGGGCGGTCACATGTGCGGCATTGGCGGTGCCCCCTCTAAGCGCGGGCGCCTGCAACAGAATGATGCAGAGCGCCGCGAGGGCTGCCAGAAGACCCTTTGGTGTGGCCTTCAATGACATGCCTTCCTCCTTAAAACGTTACGAGATGATGAGCAGAAGGGAACGCGATAGATAGAGCGCGGATCATGGGGAACGTCGGCGTACCGAGCGATGCGACGCCGGCTTGTTAACGCGCCTTGTCGTCGCCCACGGTGTGAAGCATCTTTGTCTTAACCTGTTCGCGTCGCAAAACAGAGCCTCATGGCGCCGTCACCGCACGATGCGGCGCGGCCCAACTAAGGCTGCCCCACGACTACTCCTCGTCTCACCTCCTTACATCGTCCCGCTACGTTGCGCGCAGGCCCTTGCCAGATCAACGCTAGATCGAAAAGCCCTTTACCTAGCAAGACCTGTACCAGCGGCATGGGACAGCTATCCCCCAGTGCAGGCACGATAGCTCTCACCAGTACAATGCAGGCAGCGCGGAAAAGTTACGCCCCGCCGCCCCACCGCTCGATGCCATAAGCGCACAGGTATCAATTGTAACATCCTCGCGCCCCAACCCCATCTTCCTCCATTACAACCGGGTGTGCGCCGCTTTTTCGCGCCGCGCGTCGTATCTACTGGGAGCGCTGGCGTCGGTCCGCTGACCGTCCAGCCGGCAGACGGTTGCAGCCATCATAGTTGCCACAAGCGATGCGCGCGCCCTCACACGTTTGCCGGCTGGAAGCCGGCGCTCCCAGTAGATACGAAAAACTGGCGCGCACCCCATTAGGTGATCCAGGGCGCGAGGGCCGGCCTTGCGCGTTCAAGGTTAGCCGAACAGAGATGGTACGCTACTGATAGTGGATGAGAGGCGGCGTAGGCGCGCGGGAGGACGGGACGAATGGCGCAAGCGACGAGCTGGAGGACGACATATCGCGTCCCCAATACACTGCTGAGTGACACCGAGGAGAGCGTCGTGGGGACATCGTGGCATCAGGACGCGACGAGCTTCCTCGTCGACATGTTACGGGAGGCCGCGCGGCGGCGCGGGGCGGACTGGGGCGTGTGCAATCAGATCGCCCTGCTCGGGCTACGGCACGAGAATGGGACGGCCTACGACCCGCGCCCCGACGTGATGGTGCTCGCGCGCCCCTTGCGGTCCGGACGCATGAGTTCGATCACGCTCGCGGAGGCGGGTACCCCGCTCTTCGTCGCCGAGGTGGCGAGCCGCTCGACGGTCGGCAATGACCGGGGCGATAAGCGGCACGCCTACGAAGCCATCGGCGTGCCCGAGTACGTCGTGTTCGACCCCGACGGGGACTTGTTGCCCGACGTGTTGCGGGCGTGGCGGCTGGAGGGGGGCGTGTACACGCCGTGGCAGGCGGCGCCCGACGGCTGGTGGCATAGCGCGTCGCTGGAGATCGCGCTGGAGGCGACGCGGCCGTTCCTGGGGGTCCGTGATCGTGACGGCCAACGCATCGCGCTGCCCAGCGCGGTGCGCGCGCGCGCGCAGCAGCTGGAGCGGGAGCGGGCGGAGCAGGCGCGGCTTCGTATCGTGGCGGAGCAGGCGCGGTTGGACATGGAGGAGCGCCTTGCCTTGGCGGAGCAGGCGCGGCTGGAGGCGGAGCAGGCGCGGGCCGAGGAGGCGCGGCAACGCGTTGAACTCGAAGATCAGTTGCGACTGCTCACCTACCCGCAGGAGAGGGCCGAGGGTGAGGGCTCCTAGCGCAGCGCGGCGAACAGATCGTCCTCGCGGTCGGGCGCCGGGACGAGCGTGAACGCGCGAATGTAGCTCTCGACGGCGAAAACCCGCGCCGCGAGATCGGGCGGCAGCGCGAGCAGCGGGTCGCCATCGGTGAGTTGCGTGCGGTGCGCGCGCCGCGCCCTATGCGCCAGGTCGAGGTAGCGCGCGACGTCGATACGCGCGGTGATGGCGTCGTCGGAAACGGCCAGCTGCCGGATGTCGAAGGCGTGCTCATCTTCGCGGAACGGCGTCGCCAGGCCCCGCGCGCGCATCTCCGTGTTGACGGCCAGCAGCGCCTCCAGAGATACGACGGTGTAGTAGAGTTTGGGCACGGACCAAGCGGGACCGCCATCGCCGCCACGTCCGGCCCGCGCGATGGCGTCAAGCGTAATCCGATGGGCCTTCCTGTGGTCGGGGTGTCCATAGCCCCCGCCGGGATCGTACGTTACCACGACCCCCGGCCGCGTTTCGCGGATGATCGCGGCCACGCGCTCCGCCGCCTCGTCGGGGTCGGCGTTGACGAAGCTGTCGGGGCGCCGGTTGGCCGGGGTCCCGGCCATGCCCGAGTCGCGGTAGGGCAGCACGCGTACGTCCGCGTCATCGACGCCAAGGATCGCCGCAGCCGCGCGCAGCTCCCGCTCACGGATCGCGCCCAGGTGCGGCGCGGCCTCCGCGGGATCAAGCGCGGGGTCATGAATCTCACCCTCCTCGCCACGCGTGCAGCAGACGAGGACGGTTCGTGCGCCCGCGGCGGCGTAGCGCGCGAGCGTCCCGCCCATCGCGATCGACTCGTCGTCGGGGTGCGCGTGCACGGCAAGCAGCGTTAGGCGATCGTCCATAGGGGCAGTGTAGCAAAGTCGACCATCGACTTTGCTACACTGCCCCTATGGACGATCACAACAACACCGAGCGCGCCGGCCTGGGCATCCTGGGCGGGGGGCAACTCGCGCGCATGCTGCTGCAGGCGGCCACGAGCTTCGGCCTCGACGTAGCGGTGATGGAAGGCGCGCCCGACAGCCCGGCCGGCCGCCTAGCCCGCCACGAGATCGTAGGCGGCTGGGGTGACGAGGCGGCGCTGCGCCGCCTTGCCGCCGTCGCCCCGGTCGTCACCCTTGAGAATGAATTCGTGCCCGCGCGGTCCCTCTACTTGTTGGAAGAACTGGGCGTGGTCGTCGTCCCCGGCTCGGCCGCACTCGCCGCCGCGCAGGACAAGCTGCACCAGAAAGCACGGCTTGACGGGGCTGGGCTGCCTGTTCCACCTTTCACGCCTGTCGAGGACGCGGCGGATGTCCTGCGCGCCGCGCGCGAGCTCGGCTGGCCGCTGCTGCTCAAGCGCCGCCGCAACGGCTACGACGGCTACGGCAACCGCGTGCTGCGCGGCCCCGACGACATCGCGCCCGCCATCATCGCCCTGCGCGGTACCCCCGATCCGGCGCGTCCCGAAGCCGAGCGCGCGCTCATGGTGGAAGGCTACGTGCGCTTCACGCGCGAGCTCGCCGTCATGGTCGTACGAGGGCGTCAGGCGTCAGGCGTCAGGCGTCAGGCGTCAGGCGGGACGCCGGCTGGTGGTAACGAAACGGGTACGCACGCTGTCGCGCCAGAACTTTCTCTCGCCTCTCGCCTCTCGCCTCTCGCCTATCCCGTCGTGGAGACCGTGCAGCGCGACGGCGTCTGCCACTACGTCTATGCCCCGGCGGACGTGGCGGCCGAGGTAGCGGCGCGGGCGACGGAGATTGCGCGCGCGGCGGTCGCGGCGCTGGACCTGGAGGGGGTCTGCGGCGTCGAGTTGTTCCTGGCCGAGGACGGCGCTCTCACGGTCAACGAGTTGGCGCCGCGCGTACACAACAGCGGCCACTACACCATCGAGGCCTGTGTCACGTCGCAATTCGAGAACGCCGTGCGTGCGGCGCTGGGCCTACCGCTCGGCGCGACGGCACTGCTCGCCCCCGCCGCGACGATGGTCAACCTACTTGGCGCGCCCGATTCGCCCGCTGAACCGCGCGGCCTTGCCGAAGCCCTGGCCGTCTCCGGCGCGCACATCCATCTCTACGGCAAACGTGGGTCGCGCCCCGGCCGTAAGATGGGCCACGTCACCGCGCTCGGCACCACGCGCGCGGAGGCGACCGCCATCGCTACCCGCGCCGCGCAATGTATTAGGGTGTAGTTGCTGGTCAGGTCTGCGATTGCGGTCGCATGGCATGGAGGACATCCACTTGGACAAGAAACCGCTGGTCGGCATTGTGATGGGCAGTGACTCCGACCTCCCGACGATGGCGGCGGCGGCCGCGGCCTGCCGTGAGTTCGACGTGCCCTACGAGTTGCGCGTGATATCGGCGCACCGCACGCCGCTGGATATGGCCGAGTATGGCCGGACCGCGCGGGCGCGCGGCCTGCGCGTTATCGTGGCCGGGGCGGGTGGAGCGGCGCACCTACCGGGCATGCTGGCCGCGCACACAGCGCTGCCCGTCATCGGCGTCCCGGTCGCCATCACGACGCTGAACGGTCTCGACGCGCTGCTCTCCATCGTACAGATGCCCGCCGGCGTTCCCGTCGCCACGGTGGCGATCGGCGGCGCGCGCAACGCCGGGCTCCTCGCCGTGCAAATCGTGGCGACCGCCGACCCCGCCCTGCTCGACCGCCTGGGCGCCTACAAGGAGGAACTGGCCGCCGGCTCACGCGCCAAAGATCAGCGCCTGCGGGAGCGGTTGGATCGGGGGAGCGACAAGAAAGATTGAGCGCCTGCGACTGAAGTCGCAGGCATTAAATCTTCGACGTTACCCGTGCGCGATCTCGCGCTCCATGACGGCGAGCACGTCGTAGAGGTGGCGTAGGTGCGTTTCGACGTTCCCGCTGCGGTAGGCCAACTCAATGCGGCCGCGCGCGAAGTCGGTCACGGGCTCGTCGACGTCGTCCGGCGCGACGTCGACGGTGGCGAGGACGAGTTCCTGCAACGTCTCGTGGGTGGGCGGCGACTGATACTGCGCGATGGTAGCGGCGAAATCCTCAAATGAACTCTTGGGCATAGCCTCGTAGCCTCATCTATCTCTGATCATTATCATCATGTATCGTGACAGCTTGCAGCTTGCAGTATAACGAGGCGCCGCCTTTTAGGGCGCATGCGGAAGATACGGCCTAACCGTCGGGGCGGTCACGAGGCGCGAGGCGCGAGGCACGATATCTGCTGTTATCCATCCCAAATGACAATAGAACGCCCCTAAACGACAAGTGTAATAAGGGATCCTGGACGTATGTCACGACAAGCGATAACCCTCAGTTCGATCATCGAGGCCACCCCGTTCGCATGGCTCGACAAAATAGCCACACCGCTCCAGCAGGGCGTCCACGCGGTTTTCGGCGCCAACGAGGCCGGCCGCGTGGCTAAGAACTGGCTCAACGGCGTCCCGATGCGTCACCGCATGCACCCGGCCCTCGTCGCCATCCCCATCGGCGCCTGGACGACGGCGGCCTTCTTCGACGCGCTCGACGCCCTGTCGGCGGACGACAACTACGCGCCGGCGGCCGACGCCGCCATCTGGCTTGGCGTCGGTAGCGCGCTGCCAACGGTCGCGGCGGGTCTGGCCGACTGGGTCGACACCTACGACCACCAGCGGCGCGTCGGTATGGCCCACGCGCTCGTCAATGACGTCGCACTCGCGCTCTACGGGGTCTCGCTGGCCCTGCGCGCGAGCGGCAAGCGCGGCGCGGGCCAGGCGTTGGGAGGGCTCGCCTTTAGCGCCGTCTCACTAGGCGGCGCCCTCGGGGGCGAGCTCGTCTACAACCTCGGCGTCAACGTGACCCACCTGCTCTATCCTAAGCCGCCCACCGAGTACACGGACGTCATAGCCGCCGACCAGTTGCAAGAAGGTAAGCCGGTCGTCGTCGAGGACGAGCGCGTCCCCGTGATGCTGCTGCGCCGCGAGGGGCAAATCTACGCGGTGGAGGCATGGTGCCCCCACGCGGGCGGACCGCTGATCGACGGAAAGTTCGAGGGTATCACGGTGGAGTGTCCCTGGCACCAGTCGTGCTTCCGCCTCGATGACGGCGCCCCGCTCAACGGACCCGCCTCGGCTCCCCTGCGCACGTTCGAGGTTCAGGAGCGCGGCGGGCGCATCCTCGTGCGCCCCATCGACGAGGCCAGGGTATGGCCGCCATCGCCGGCGCCTCCTACGGCGTAGCCGGCCGGACGTAGTGGTGAGTGGCGAGTGGACGGTCTCTACTGGGAGCGCCGGCATCTTGCCGGCACACGGTCGCGGCCAACATGTTTGCCAACACCGATACACTCGCCCGTGACGGCATACCGGCTAGACGGTCAGCGGACCAACGCTGGCGCTCCCAGTAGAGTACAGCGCCTGTCAAATAGTCAGAGGAGACGACCATTGCAACGCAGGTAGCGCCGGACGCGCTCGATAGTATGGCTGTCCGGCAACAGGACGAAACAGACGTTTTGCAGGTCACCGACGATGTAGCGGCGTTCTGCGCTCAAAACGCGGCTGCGGTCGACCGCGAGGGCGCGTTCCCCGTCGAGGAGTTCGCCCTCATCGCGCGGAGCGGGCTGCTGGCCGCGCCGCTGTATCGGACGCTCGGCGGGTTCGGTTTGGGCGCCGATACACAGCAAAACTCGACGCTCACCCTGTTGCGGGTCCTCAAAGGGCCACAAACAATCCTGGTACCGTGGCGGCGCGATCCACAGCCGGATCACCGCGCCTCGTGGAGCCTGATCGCCGCCGCCCTCGCGCGCGATCCCGCCTACGAGGTTCGACGCATCGAATACCTTATCTGGCTGTGGGAGCTTGCCGCTGCCGGTGACGCGCCACGGCCGGACGAAGCGACGACGTGGCGGCTCGATATCGGCTCCGTGCTGCCACGCAAGCGCGCGGCGATCGCCGCCCACCGTTCGCAGACGACCGATTTGATCGACGACGACCCGACGGGCTTCCGCCTGACGCCGGACATCCTGGCCCACTTCGCGCATCCGTGGGAAGTGTATCTCGAAGCGATCAGCTGTTAGCCGTTAGCCGTTAGCCGTTAGCCACGGTTGTATGGCTCTGACCGTCTCGCTAATCGCTAACGGCTAATCGCCAAAAGAGGACATGCCATTGAACGAGGGCAAGCAATCGTTCCCGCCAAGCTATTTCGACGACGTGTACGCGGCGAACGTAGAACTCGGCCTATCTTGGCTTATCTTGCATTACGGTCAACCGCGTCGTACGCTGTATTTGACGGAATGACCGTAGCCGCCGTATTCTTCCATACAAGTCAGATGGCTTTGGTCACGGGTCCGGCGCAAACAAAGCCATGTAAAGAGCGCCACGGAGTATGTCGATGAGCATCATGACCGTCTTCGAGGAAGAGGCGTTTGCCATGCCCACGTACGCGCACGGCGCTATCATATTAAATCTTGGCCTTGCTTTGGCGCGCCATGACCCCGATCATAGACTGGGTCGCGCCTTTGGTCCCCAGACCACCTATCCCATGGTAGGCGCCCCGGCGACACGCGAACCGGACCTGACCTGGGTACGCGCCGAACGCCTCCCGGCCGACCTGAACGTGGACCCCGACGCCCCGCCAGATCTGGCGGTTGAAGTCATCTCCCGGACGGATACGCATACGGGAACGGATGCCCGTGTCAAGCAGTACCTCATCTCCGGCGTCCAGTTAGTGTGGGTCATCGACCCGTGGATGCGGACGGTTACTGTGTACGAACCCGATGGCGCCATCCAAACGACCACCGCGCATGGGTCCCTCACGGGAGCCCAGGTCATTCCGGGCTTCGCCATCCCCGTCGCCACGCTATTTGAGTGAGAAGCCGCGCGCTACCGACTCTCTACGTGCCTCGCGGGGTAACGAGGGTGGCCCAGACGTTGCCGCAGGTCGGTGATCGCCTCGGTGATCTCGACAAGGTCGAGCGTCCAGATGCCCTCTTCGGCCTGCCGCCGCTCCACATCGTCGATCACCAGGCCGCATGATGTCGGACGCGCTATGACGTCGGACAGCCAGCGCCGGTCGAGCCCCAACGTGTCCCCCAGAGCGTCTACATCCCGTCCATGGGGGCGCGCCCCTGCTTGTGTCATCTTCCATAGCTGGCGTAGCGCACGGCGCGCACAGAGCTTCTGCTCCAGCGAGGAGATTGACTCGATGAGCCACGGTTGCCCTTTGTGGTCCATCGCCGCCCACTCGCCAAGTTGCGTCGCCAACCCGATGCGCGCGCGGGCGTCGCGCCGCCCCGAAGTTACCACCTGTACGGCGAGGCTGTGGCGGATGCGCGCGTCAAGGCGCCGCAGAACCTGGATGAGAGCCATGTCTTCGAGCATGGGCACGTCGGGCAAGCCGCCAGCGCGCTGATACGCCTCACGCTTTCGCGCCAATATTGGCCGTCGGCGAAAAGTAGGGGCAATCGTAGGGTACCAGCGCACGCTGCGGGCTGCCAAGCGACCGCATGCCCCCGGCAGGTTATCCTCGCCGTTACGTATCTCTACTATAGACATTTCTTAGTGTATAGATAGTCGTCGTAGCCGTAGTAGGCGCGTTGATATGCGGATAACTGGGCTATCTAGCCGTCGTCATAGCGGCCGCCAGTGTTGGCGGTGTGGGGAAAACTGTGGATGAATGTGGGGTGTTGCGGATAACGGTGGAGAGAGGGTCTCATCGGCTAGCATTTTATCCCCAATGGCCCCGTAGCTACCCACAGCTAATTATACGTAGCAGGGTAACTTGTCCACCACAAAGGCCCGTTATCCACAGAATAAGGGCGCTTATCCACACATAGAGACTCGGTAGGTCGTGTTGACATAGCTCACTGTGCCGCCACTTTATGCCACCGGAACGTATAGGTCTGCGCGCCCAGTCTGATTTGCCCCCACAGATCGCCCCGCGTCCTGCGCTGGACCACCATCTGACCCACGACGATGGCGGCGTTCAGGGTCAGCACTTCGCTGCGCATCGTCGCGGGTCCCGTCAGCCCAAAATTCCACAGCCGGAACACCTCGCTACTCTGGTAGCCCTGCGCATCGTAGCCATAGAGCGCCAGGACGCCGATGAGGTTGCCCGCCGCGTCCACCTGAATGTGGAGTGTCCCGCTGGTCAGCCGCGCTGCCGGAGCGCTGGCCGTCAGGATGTACTGGCCGCGGTAGAGCGGCACGACGCGCGAGGCCACATGAGACCGCAGCGCGGGGAGAGCCGGGCCGTACAGGTCTTGTGGCGTCGCGCCGGCGGCGCGGATGGGCGTACTCAGGCCGAGGAGACCGCTCAAGGCCAGCGCCACGATGGGGATACGCGTGAGTCGGTGCATTGATCGCATGATGGTTCGCCTCCTTCTTACTTACTTAACGTGTGCGGAGCCACCGCTATATGCGGGGGGATCTCTCCTGCCTCGTAGGCCGCGGCCTGACCACGCAAACCAGAAATCTTAGCCACCGAGTTAGACCCCGTCCCTACCATTGTGGTTAACGGTGTGGCCGGTCTCCGTGACCAACCCTATCGCTGGTCCAGGGCCGCCGTCAGCTCTGCACGGTGACCTCATAGACTTCCGGCGCCACGTCGAACACACCCCCGGCGGCCTGGAAGTGGGCGACCAGGTCACCGAGCGCGTGCGCTTCCGGCGCGCTCGGCACGTTCGTGGCCTGCTCCTCTGTCTCCCAGATCGAAAGGGTGAAGGTCTGCCGCGCTGTGCGGTCCACGCCGCCCATGCACCTCTGGAATCCGGGGATGCGCCGGTAGGCGGGGATAAGTTGTTCTTGCACGAGGCGCGTCATCTCCTCGTCCTGGGTCGGGTCGTAGTGGGCGCGCGTGATACGAGCATACATGATTATTCTCCTTTATTGGGCAGGTCAGCGGCTGCGCCTCTCACGCAGTCCCCCGCTGCTACGGCCTTCGCATATCATGGGTCATCGGTCGTGGTCGAATCGCATGCTCCGCGTGCCATGGCGCCTCTATGCGCGCATCGCACGCGATACATCGACGTGTCTCGGTGTTGCTCCTTTCTGCTCATAAGGTCGGGTGACCACTCTGGTCCAGTTCCGTCACCCTCGTGCGGCGCGTGACATGATCGCGTGCCAGTATCGTCGCCAGTCCCGGCGCCTCCTCTCGTGATGGCGACGCCTTGTCCGGGCTACTTGCGGTCGTCGGGCGGCATCCGCCGTGCGCCCGCGTGTCCCGTCATGTCCTATTGTGACCGCATCGCGCCCGGTTGACCACGCAAAACACACAGAGTTACCCACAAAGTTAGGAGGTCTGTGTTATCATGGCTGCGACGCGTGGTCACACCTCGCACCGCGCGGACACGGACAGGCTGCCGTGGCGCAGTGTGGCAGGACGGTGCGACGATGAGCATGAGCACGGAGATGGGCGCCTCGTTCGGCGGCCTGCTGCGGCGACATCGGATGGAGGCGGGGCTGACACAGGAGGCGCTGGCCGAGCGCGCCGGGGTCAGCGCGCGCAACGTGCAGAACCTGGAGCGCGCCGAGAACCGGCCACTCGTCGATACGGCGCGGCGCTTGGCCGATGCGCTGGACCTGCCGCCGCAGGAGCGCGCACGCTTCCTGGCCGCGGCCACGCCGGCCCCGCGCCACGCGCCTCGGCCGGGGCGCGTGGACACGCCAGCGGCACGCCCCGGCGCGCTGCCCCTCCCGCCGACCACGTTGGTGGGGCGTGAGCGCGACGCGGCGGAGGTAGACGCCCTGCTGCGGCGCGACGACCTGCGCGCGCTCACGCTGGTGGGGCCGGGCGGCGTCGGCAAGACTCACCTGGCCCTGCACGCCGCCCATGCGGCCCAGGAGCATTTCGCCGACGGCGCCGCCTTCGTCGATCTCACGCCGCTGCGCGATCCCGCCCTGGCGCTGCCAGCGATCGCACGGACGTTGGGCCTGACCGCCCAGGGCAGCCGCCCCGCCGCCGACGTCCTAGCCACCCACCTGCGCGACCGCCACCTCCTGCTGGTGCTCGACAACTGCGAGCAGGTGCTCGCGGCGGCGCCGGAGGTGGCGGCGCTGCGTGCGGCGTGTCCGGGGCTACGAGTGCTGGCGACCAGTCGGATGGCGCTGCGCGTGCGCGGCGAGCAGGTCTACCCTGTGCCGCCCCTCGCCATCCCCGCGCCCGACCGGCTCCCACCGCTCGCCGCGCTGGAACAGATCGCCGCCGTGGTTCTCTTCGTGCAGCGGGCCACGGCCGCGGACCCCGCCTTCGCCCTGAGCCCCGCCAACGCCGCAGCCGTGGCCGCGATCTGCGCGCGGCTGGACGGGCTGCCGCTGGCCATCGAGCTAGCGGCGGCGCGCGTGGCGGCGCTGCCGCCGGAGGCATTGCGGGCGCGCCTTGCCCGACCTTTGAGGCTGCTGGTGGGCGGGGCGCGTGACGCACCTGCGCGCCACTGGACGCTGCGCGACACGATTTCCTGGAGCAACGATCTGTTGCCCCCGGCGGAGCGGGCGCTGTTCCGGCGGCTCGCCCCCTTCACGGGCGGCTGCGCTGTCGAGGACGCGGCGGCCGTGTGCATCCTGGCGGACGTGCCGGACGATCCGCTGATGGGGGCGGACGTGGAGGACGTGGCCGAGGGGCTGGCGGCGCTGGCTGACGCTCACCTGCTGCGGGCGCCCATGGGGGACAATGGGTCGCCGCGCTACACCCTGCTGGAGACCGTCCGCGAATATGCGTTGGAACAGATCGAGGCAGCTGGCGAGGCGGCGGCGATCCGTGAGCGCTACGCCGCGCACTATCTGGCGCTGGCGGAGACGGCCGTGGCACACTTCCACGACGCCGGCCTGCCACGCGCGCTCGACGCGCTGGACGGGGAGTTGGACAACCTGCGCGCCGCGCTGGCCTGGTGCGTGGAGCGTGGGCAGGCCGGCGACGGGCCGGTCGCCGAACGGGGCCTGGCGCTGGCCGCAGACCTGTATCCATTCTGGCTGATCCGCCCGCACCTGCGCGAGGGCGTGGGCTGGTGGGATCGGCTACTGCCGACGCCGGGCGCGTCCGCGCCGACGCCGGGACGCGTTCGGGCCCTGGCCATCGCCGCCGGGGTCGCGTTGATGGCGCGCGACGCGGTGACGGTGCGGGCGCGGAGTGCGGAGTGTCTCGCCCTGGTGTCCACCGTGGATGACCTCCTGGCCCGCAGGCGCGCCAGCCTGATGGCCGCGTCCCTCAGCCTGTTCCCACTGGAGGGGGCGCCCGATCCACAAGCGGCGCGGACGGCGTTGCACGAGGCGCTGGCCCTCTTCGGGGCAGTCGCGCCGCCCTGGCGGTGGGAAGCCCTCAGCTGCCTCTGGTTCCTGGGTATGACGTCCGCACAACGGGGCAACTTCGCGGGCGCGGTGGAGGAATTGTCCGCAGCCCTCGCGCGAGCGGAGCAGCAGAGCAACATCTGGGTCTGCTGCATGGTGCTCGGTGACCTCGGCTGCCTGACGTGGGCGCGCGGCGACATGGCTGGGGCGCGGGGCTACATCGAGCGTCTGGCCGCGACGGCCGCCGCTCTCGGCGACACGCAGACCGTCGCGTTTGCGTCGTACCTATTGGGGCAACTGGCCGAGGAGGACGGCGACGCGGTGGGCGCGCGGGCATCCTACGTTCGCGCCCTCGCCCTGGTGCACGAGGTGGGGGACTTCCCCCTGATGGACCGAGCGCCCACGGCCACGACCATCATGAACGTGGCCGCGTGGCAGGAGGTATCTCCCCGTGCTCTGGGCCATGTCACGGCGACCTTGGGGTTGCCCCAGGCGGGGGGTCGGCCCCTCACCCTGCAACAGGCGATCACGGCGGCCAGCAGCACGTTGGATGCGGAGGGGCACACCGAGCCAGCGTCATAACGACCACTAGGGTGTCGTGCGACGGTCGCCGGGCCAGCGCTGGACCATCGTGAGCGCCGCAGCTATGAGATGTCGTAGAGCATGGCGCGAATGGCGCGGATGTCGCTGCGCAGTTGCGGGTTCTCGTTTTTGAGCTCCTTGGCGATCTTGTCGCAGCCGTGCATGATGGTGCTGTGGTCGCGCCCGCCGAGCAACTGGCCGATACCCGGCAGCGAGGCGTCCGTCTCCTCGCGCATCAGGTGCATCGCTACCTGGCGGGGCAGGGACACCGCCTTGTCGCGGGCGGGGCTCTCCAGCACTTTGAGCTCGGTCTGGTAGTACTGCGCCACGGCCTTTAGCACCTCCTGGGGCGTCACCTTGCGCTTGTGTGAGGGAGCCAGCGCGTCGAGCGCCTCGGCGGCGAGCTTGTCGGTAACAGGGACGCCCAGGGTGAGCGCCGTGTGGATGACCTTCTTGAGCGTGCCCTCAAGCTCACGGATGTTGCTCTGCCCCGCGCGGCGGGCGATGTACTCGATCGCGGCGGCCTGCACCGGCACCTTTTGGCGCTCGGCTTTGGTGCGCAGGATCGCCACGCGCGTCTCGAAGTCGGGCAGGTCGACCTCAGTGATGAGGCCCCACTCGAAGCGCGAGCGCAGGCGCTCGGTCAGCGTGCTCATCGCGTTGGGCTTGCGGTCGCTCGTCATCACGATCTGTTTCTGGTTCTGGTGCAACTCGTTGAAGGTGTGGAAGAATTCTTCCTGCGTGCTCTCTTTGTTGGCCAGAAACTGGATGTCGTCGATGAGCAGCACGTCGACACCGCGGTAGCGTTCGCGAAAGTCGTCGATGTACGACTGCTCTTTCTTCACGAACGACTGGATCATCTCATTGGTAAATTTCTCGCTCGTGGTATAGACGACCTGTTTGTCAGGGAAGTTTTGGCGTACTTTATGGCCGATGGCGTGCAGCAGGTGCGTTTTGCCGAGCCCGACATTGCCCCAGATGAAGAGCGGGTTCCATTGCTGGCCGGGGTCTTCGGCGACGGCCGTCGCGGCGGCGTAGGTCATGCGGTTGCTCGCGCCCACGATGAACGTGTCGAACACATAGTCGGGCAGGAGCGAGGACTGGGTGTGCTGGAAAAGAGTCATAGCAGGTTTCTCTTGGTGCGGGCGTTTCGGCATGGACACCGCGTTGTGGGTCGACGTCGCGGGGCCGCCGCCGGGACCGCCATTGGACGGGGCGACGACGTAGCGCACGGCGCGGTGTCCGTGGCCGACGCGCTGCATCGCGCTCGTTACTTTTCCATTTAGTTTACGTTCCAACCACTCTTTATGGAAAGTCTCGGGGACCGCGATGGTCAGCGCGCTGTCGTCCTCGGAGACGACGCACGTCTTACGCAGCCACGTATCATAGTTCTCTTTGGTGAGGACGAGTTGCAACTCGCCAAGGGCGGCTTGCCAGATCTGCTCGCCGGTTGTCATCATTAGTCCTTAGTCGTGAGGCGTCAGGCGTCAGGCGTCAGGCGTCAGGCGTCAGGCGTCAGGCGTCAGGCGTCAGGCGTCAGGCGTCAGGCGTCAGGCGTCAGGCGTCAGGCGTCAGGCGTCAGTAGCTTCCGAACATGAGTATGGCTATCGCGCCTTCCGCTAATCGCCGCCATAGCGGCACGTTGCTGTGCGCTTGCCGTCCTCTGACGCCTGACGCCTGGGTTTTCGGCAGGGAGGTACTTCGCATAGGGTAGCACGCGGACGGCCGGCTGACAATGGACGTTCGCCCCTTTGGCGCGGGGAATCACGGCGCCTGTGTAAAAACGCGACCCCCTTCGATTCCAGTGTATGTCCCTGGTTCTCGGTCATCCATGAGCGCGCGGTGAACGTATATAAACATATATAGCGGCATAACGTATATAACGTATATATAGGTGAGATAGGCGCGGATATGGCTGGTGTAAGAGTTTTGTAAGAATTCCGCAACCACAACGTAAGCGGCGGCGGTCATACTATATGGATATGGATAGAGAGGCCACGGCGTAAGCGGCGGCGGCCGTACCGAGTGATTCGGAGTTATAGAGAGCGATATAAGGGACACGGCCTCAGAGGATCGTGTTGAGAGGGATAGGCGGCGGCATGGATACACGGGAGTACAATGGCGGCGTAGCCCCCAGTGGGGCGGGAGCGGGGGGGGCGGGTTACCCTGGTAGCGAACGCCGTATCGGGCGCAAGCTTTTTCTGGGCGCGCTGGGCGTTGGCGTCTTGGGCGTGGCGTCGGGCGATCTTTTCAGCGGGGCGGTCAGGAGCGTGAAGACGCTCACGGAGCCCTCAGGGGCCGCGCCGGGCTTCACCATCTACCGGGTCGCGCCCGATCCGGTCTTCAATCCCAAGACGTGGCGTCTCACCGTCGACGGCCTCGTCACACACCAGCTCTCGCTGTCGTATCATGAACTGCTCAACCTGCCTAGCGTAGCGAAGGTGCGCGACTACCAGTGCGTGACGGGCTGGAAGGTGCCGCAGGTTCACTGGGAAGGCGTCTCGCTGCAAACGCTGGCGCGCATCGCCGGCGCCAGCGCGAGCGCCAAGTTCATCAACTTCTACTGCGCCGATGGCGTCTATTCGGAGAGCCTGCGCATACCCGCACAGGCATTCAAGCCCGATGTGATGCTTGGCTACAACCTCAACAACCGGCCGCTGGCGGCCGTGCAGGGCGCGCCGCTGCGCCTCGTCGTGCCCGAGATGTACGGCTACAAGTACGCCAAGTGGGTCAACCGCGTCGAGTTCAGTGACCACCAGGTGCTGGGTTACTGGGAGCAGAACGGCTACACCGTCGATGCGTATCTCGGCACGGAATAGCTCACCACGGAGGCACGGAGGCACGGAGAAAAGAATGAGGGAAAGCAACTTTTGCGCGAACACCGCGGCGCGGACAGATAAATCCTGGTCTTTTAATAAAAGTTCTCCGTGTCTCCGTGTCTCCGTGGTGCAAAAGGGGGTTCTAAGATGGCTGTTGCCCCGACGATAGAGCGTTTCAACCGCACTGAGCGCGGCTTGCACTGGACACACTCGGCCAGCTTCTTCGCCCTGCTGATCACCGGCCTGTTCCTGTACTTCCCCGCGCTCGGCGCCCTGGCCGCCAAGGTGTACCTCGCACACCTGACGATCCTCAATCTGCATGTCCTGAGCGGGGCCTTCTACATCGGTGGTCCGCTGCTATTTTGGCTGCTGGGGGACCGCGGTTCGCTGCGCCGCGATATGCACGCGCTCGACGTGTGGGACGACGACGACGTGCGCTTCCTGGCCGAGCCGGGGGCTATCCTGTCCGAGGACCACGACCGGCCGCCGGCGGGGCGTTTCAACGCGGGGCAGAAGATCAACACAATCTTGCTCGCCGCCGCCGCCATTGGCTTCGGCGTCACCGGGCTGATCCTGTGGCAGTCCAGCCACCTGCCGGCCTGGGCCGCCCCATTCGTGCAGGGCTCGGTCAACCTGCACGACATCCTGGCCGTGGTCACGACGGCGCTCGTCGCGGGGCACATCTACCTCGCCGCGCTGCACCCCACCACGCGCCCCGGCCTCGCCGGCATCTTTGGCGGCCGCGTCAGCCGCGCGTGGGCGCGGCTGCACCACCCCAAGTGGGTGGCGGACGAGGAATCTAATGAAAATCTTAATCGTCGAGGATGAGGCCACGGTGGGCGAAGTCGTGGGCCGCTACATGCAGCGCGAGGGCTACAGCGTGCGGCATGTGGCCGACGGCGCGCGGGCTATGGCGGCGGTCGACAGCTTCCATCCCGACCTGGTGGTCCTGGATGTGATGCTGCCCAACCGCGATGGCCTCGAGATCTGCCGTGAACTGCGCGCCACGCACGGGGGGACCCCAGTGATCATGCTCACGGCGCGCGGCGAGGAGACCGACAAGATCCTGGGGCTCGGCCTTGGAGCCGACGACTATGTCACCAAACCGTTCAGTCCCGGCGAGCTGGTAGCGCGGGTCAAGGCCGTGCTGCGCCGCACCACCGCTACGGCCCCACAAGGACCGGCGGAAACGATCACGGCCGGCGATCTGCGCATCGACCTGGCGACACGCCGGGTCCTGCGCGGCGACGCCTCACTCGACCTGACCGCCAAGGAGTTCGACCTGTTGGCGCACATGGCCGCGCACCCCGGCCGCGTCTACACGCGCGAGAGCCTGCTGCGCGACGTGTGGGGCTACGACTTCTACGGCGACGACAGCACCGTGACCGTGCATGTGCGCCGCTTGCGCGAGAAGCTCGAGCCGGACCCGGCCAAGCCCCGCTACCTCACTACGGTGTGGGGCGTCGGCTACCGTTTCGAGGTATAACGCGTGACTAGCACAAACACATGGCTGCGCTCGTTGCGCGCGACCGCGATCGTGGTTGTCGTGATGCTGGCGACGAGTTGGGCTGCTACTGAGGTCGGTAAATGGGCCGAGGCGGGTACGAAGCCCCAGGCCTTCGATGAGTTGTGGACCGACCTCGTCGTCGTCACGCTCGTCGTCGCGCCACTGCTTTTCGTCGCGCTGTGCCTGGACCTGTTAGGGCGCATCCGTCACATCCGCCTCAAGCTGTTCGCCGCCTACGCCGTGGGACAAGTTATCGCACTCACCGCCGCGTTCAGAGCCACGGTAAACATGGCCGTGGAAAAACCCTACGACGGCGTCTTTGTCGTGTTGCTCGTCTACGCGACGATACTTTCCCTGGCGTTGTTCTATCTGCTGGCCAACTCGATGAGTTCCTCACTCGCACGGATACGCGCCGGCGCGGCGCGCATCGCCGAGGGTGATCTGGAGACATGCGTCACGGTTGAGGCGCGTGACGAGCTGGCCGACCTCGCGGCCGACCTCAACCTCATGGCCGGCCGCCTCGCCGCCGTGGCGCGTCAGGAGCGCCGCATGGAACAGTCCCGCCGCGAGTTGATCGCCGCCGTGTCGCACGACCTGCGCACGCCGCTCGCGGCCATCCGCGCCACCATCGAGGCCATCCTCGACGGTGTGGTGACCGACGAGGAGACGGTCACGCGCTACCTGCGCACGATGCGCGAGGGGACCAGGGAGCTCAGCCGGCTGATCGATGACCTCTTCGAGCTCTCGCGCATCGAGGCGGGCGCCCTCGCGCTCGCGCCGGCGCCCACCTCACTGGAAGACCTGCTCTCGGAGACACTGGAGCGCATGACGCCGCAAGCCACGGCGCGCGGCGTGACACTCGATGGACGCGCCGCGCCCGGCCTGCCGCTGCTCCCGCTTGACGCGCGCCAGATCGGACGTGTGCTGGTCAACCTCGTCGACAACGCCCTGCGCCACACCCCCGAGGGCGGTCAGGTCAGGGTGGAGGCATGCCGCGCCGAGGGGGTGGTGCGCGTCGAGGTAACGGACAGCGGCGCGGGCATCGCCCCCGCGGACCTGCCGCGCGTCTTCGAGCGCTTCTACCGGGGCGACAAGTCGCGCTCACGCGAGCACGGCGGGGCGGGCCTGGGGCTGGCCATCAGCAAGGGCATCGTCGAGGCGCACGGCGGCGCCATCTGGGCCGAGCCCGCCATGCCCCATGGCGCCCGCGTCGCCTTCACCCTCCCCCTCGCGCGCGAGGCCGCCCGGCCATAGGTGTTTCCGCCTCCGCGGCGTTCTACTCCGCTGGTTGACGCCACATCCACATCCACCCGGCTCCCACGACCAGCAGGCTGAACAGCGCGCCGATGAGCAGGGCGCTGGGCGCCCCATAGCGGCCGGCCAGCCAGCCCATCGACAGATAGCCCAGCGGAAGGCTGCCGTCGAAGAAGAGGATAGCCACGCTCATGACGCGCCCGCGCAGGTGGTCCGGGGCGACCGTTTGGAGCATGGTCACGGCCAGCGTGGTAAAGGCGATCTCGGCGCCGCCCACGCTCGCGATCAGCGCCAAGGACAGGGGATAGAGGCGCGAGACCGCGAACACGGCCTCCAACACCCCGAAGATCAACGCGCCGATCAGCACGCGGCGGATGGTGGGCTGCTGGTTGCGCCAGGCCAGCCACAGCGCCGCGGTCAACGAGCCACCGCCGGACGCGGCCGAGAGAAAGCCAAAGCCCGTCGCGCCGGCATGCAGCACGCCCGTGGCGAAGAAGGGCAGCACGACGTTAAAGTTCGAGCCGAAGAGCAACACCAGGCCCACCACGAGGATCACCAACGACAGCGCGGGCGTGGTCCACACATAGTCCACGCCCTCGCGCAGGCTCTGCCAGGTTGTTTGCCGCGCGCCCGCGTCGGTGTGTCGGGGCGCCTGGGCATGCAGTTCGTGACTGTTGATCAGCGCCAGGCCCATCAGCGCCGCGATAAAGCTGAGCGCGTTGAGCTGGAAGAGCGCGGCCACGCCGCTGGCGGCGATGATGACGCCGCCCAGGCCCGGACCCACGATGCGCGTCAGATTGGAGAGCGAGGAGTTCAGGGCCACGGCGTTGGGCAGGTCCGCGCGCCCGACCAGCTCGACGACAAACGCCTGGCCCGTTGGCCGGCCCAGGCAGTTCGTGAGCCCCAGCAGCAGCGCCAGAACGTACACATGCCACAGCTGGACGGCGCCGGTGGCGACCAGCGCCCAGAGGACTAGGGCCTGGATCATAGCCGCCGCCTGGGTGCAGAACAAGACGCGCCGTTTGGGCCAGCGATCGGCCAGGACGTCGCCGACGAGCGCGACGAGCAGCACCGGCAGCGCTTGCAGCGCGCCCACCAGGCCGAGCTGGAAGGGGCTGTGGGTCAGTTCCAGCACCAGCCAGACCTGCCCGATGGTTTGCATGGAGGAGCCGGTCAGCGAGATCATCTGGCCGAACCAGAACAGACGAAAGTTACGCTGACGTAACGAAGTGAAGGCGCCCACAAACGCTAATGATCCTCCCGTTGAGTGTGAGCCGGTCAAGAGAGGATAGAGTAGCATTGCGCTGTCTTGGCGTCAAGGAAGCGTCGCTTTTGGAGTGTACCCCAAAATGAGGCGCGGCCTGACCTTAAAAGGTCATGGCAGACGACGGACCTTGAAAGGTCTGTGCGGGCGCGACACGCGCTCCCCTCATCCAGCCCGCAGCCACCGCGGCTGTCGCTGGGAGACCTTTTAAGGTCCGGTCTCTACCATGGTCTTTTAAGGCCAGGCCCACGGCACCCATGTCACATTTTTGTGGTACACCCGACCGCCGCCAGGGTCTGCGCCGATCGAGCCTGGCATGATATGCTACCCTCACGATGGATAGCAATTCACCATAATCCGTAGAGGGATTCTAGCGTGGACGTTGTGCTGCTTTCGGGATGCGCGTTGCTGGGGACGGTGCTGGCCGCGATGGCCGGCTTGATCCGCGCCGAGGTGCGCTACACGCGCCGCGCGGTGCACTATCGTCCGCCCCACCAGCCACCTCCGTTTCCACGCGGTCACGCCCGACCGGCAGGAGCGCGCCATGTCCATAGCGGTTATGGAACCTATACCCATGCGCGACGCCCGCGCGACCGGGTGGACAACACCGGCCAACGGTCCGCACAACCCGCACAGCCTGCTCCGGCTCCTCCCGTCAACCCGTGGTCGCCGTTCGTTCTAGGGCCCGACACCAGACGCGACGATCTCAAGCGGCAATACCGCGCCCTCGCCCGCGCGCACCACCCTGATCATGGCGGCGACCCCCGCGTCATGGCGCGCATCAATCTGCTCTACGCCGCATTAGTTAATAGTCGATAGTTAGACGCCAACGCAGCGGTTTACCGCACACGGCGCGCCGCCGCAGTCCCTGCGGCCCACCGTCGCGGGCAAGCGTGGCGGGACGCCGGCGCGCCTGGGACGAGCGCGGCGCGCTGCGCTGCCCCCGTGGATATGCGCCGTACAGTGGACATGCTCGCCCGCGACCGCGGGCTGCAGGGACTGCGGCGGCGCGCTGCGCTGCCCCGTGGATACGGCGGCGCGACGCCAGGCCACGGGGACGACGACGACGCGCACTCTCGCGTCAATATCTCTCCTCCCATCTCACACACGCAACGCGGCGGGGCGCCTTAACAATCTTGACCACGGAAACCGCATTTTGCCCCCAATCTTAACCAGATCGTGACCGCGATCTTAACCGGATCGTAACCTGCCCCCGTTACCATATGGTCATACACATCCGGCGCGGCGGCGCGGGGTGTCCGTGTGCAAGCGCGGCGCCCGCGCGAAGCCCCTGTCGGTGGCGACACACAGGCTTGTTTGGATGGACAGGGCATGGCGGAGACCGTCGGGGCCGGCGCCGATTGGCGGCGGAGGCGGAGCGTCGAGAGCAACGGGGAGAGGGGGCCGAGGTGAATAAGCCAGGGATGTGGTGGAGGGGCATGCACATGGCGCTGGCCGCGACGATGGCGGCCGGCCTGCTCGGGACGGCCATGCCGGCCGGCGCGAGCGCGGCGGCCACGAGGATTGTGCGGCCAGCACGCGTGGCCTCCCTCTCGTCGCCCACCACGTTGCGCGCCGCCACAGCGCGCACACCGGCTGTCTTGCTCTCGGCCGGCGACCCAGGCCATGGGCATAAGAGACAGCCGGCGGCCCACTATCGCCCCACTCGGAAGGCTGCGCCCCCCGCGCTCCTGCAAGCGCCGCGTCCGCCGGCATCCTCCACCGTGTTTATGTGGACGATCGGCTCTGTCAAGACAAGCCGGGGACAGAGCGTTACCTCCGTAAGTTTATCCGGCTGCTGGAGTACACGACAGATCGCGCGCGTGGCCGCGCATGCCGCGACCGGCAAGAAAAAGATCTTGCGCACGCGCGTCGACCGGCGCACCGGCACGGTCACGGTTGGGCCCCTGGGCGCCGGCGGCCTGCCCCTGACCATCGTCGTGGCATACAGGACCAGAATCAAGAGCAGGGCGGGCAACGCGCGGCTCGCCGTTTCCTTGAGCGGCCAGGGCCATAAGGCCACGCGGCAGGTCTATGCTGTGGGCGGCCCCGCCTGCCCGGCGCCAGCGCACAAGCACGCCAAACCTAGGCCGAAGCCCAAGGGGAGGTCCATCCCCCGGCCGACCCAGGCGCCCGCGCTGACCGAAGCCCCTGCGGCGCCACCGCCAGGCCCCGCCGCCACGCACGCGCCCCCAGCCCCACCGGTCCCCGCCGCGACAAAGACGGGCGCGGCCACGTCCCCGGCGGCGACGGCCAACTCGGGAGCGGTCCCGCCGGCCCAACCGACATCCTCGTCCGCGCCTCCGGCACAGCCCACAGCGCCTCCGCCGCCCCCGGCACAGCCGACCGCGATGCCTACACTCCCTGTGCAATCGACGGTGACACCCATGCCCCCGGCTGCCACGGACACAACGGCTCCACCACCCGCTACGACCGCGACGTCGGCGGCGACGGCAACTGCCGTCCCGACGAGCACGGCCACGGCCACGGCCACCGTGACGACCCGTCCTTCGGCCACGGCCACTGTGACGGCCTCGGCCCGGCCAACTCTGACGAGCACGAGCACGGCGACCACTTCGATCATCGTTACGGCGACAACCACCGCCACGCCGAGAACAACAGCGACGAGTACAAGCGCCAACACGAGCACGGCAACCAGTACCGCGACGGCGACGAGTACAGCAACGGGGACAGCCAGCGCAACCACTACCCCTTCGGCAACGCTGACAGGTACACCGGCCACGGCGACGGCTACGGGCACGGCGACGGCCACGGGCACGGCGACAGGTACAGCTAGCGCTTCCGCCACCTCCAGCGCGACGGCGACGACGCCCACGGCGACGGCAGGGACCGCGACGAGTACGCCCGCCACGCCCACGGAGACGCCCGCCACGCCCGTGGCGACCGCGACTACGGGGACGCCCGTGTCCGGTGGGGGAGGCTCCGACCTCGCGTCCGTGGCCCCGACCACGAATCCGGGTGTCGCGACCAACCTGAACGCGGCGACGCAGTTCCTCTACACTGGCAGTAACCCGGTGCAGACGGGCGTGCAGCCCGGCACGATCGTGCTGACGCGCACGGCCGTCCTGCGCGGCAGCGTGTCCGACAAGGACGGCCAACCGCTCTCGGGGGTCGCGATTACCATCCTCGACCACCCCGAGTTCGGCCAGACCGTGAGCCGCGCCAGCGGCCAGTTCGACATGGTTGTCAACGGCGGCGGACAACTCACCGTCAGCTATAGCAAGGACGGCTATCTGCCGGTGCAGCGCCAGGTGCAGACGACCTGGGAAGACTATGCGCGGCTCCCCGATGTGGTTCTCATCCCTTACGACCCTCATGTGACCGCCGTAGACCTGTCGGCGAACACGCCGATACAGGTGGCGCAGGGCAGCGTCATCTCCGACAGCAACGGTATGCGCCAGGCTACGCTGCTCTTTGCACAGGGCACCACAGCCGCTATGTCGTTGACTAACGGGATGACGCAAACCCTCTCCACCTTGCACGTGCGCGCCACCGAATACTCGGTCGGTCCCAACGGCCCGAAGGCCATGCCGGCTGTGCTGCCGCCTAGCAGTTTGTCGGAGAGAAGCGGGCTCTCCGTCTCGTGGGTGCTGATAGACGTAACAGTATGAGTAGAACATTTAAGACCGTGGACTATGAGGCGGCGCTCGACCTGACCGTACGGTTGGGC
>JAABUJ010001145.1_pt1 | contig 41153 bp, 29 predicted proteins | sample 5559131 | NCBI WGS metagenome assembly JAABUJ01 (sample SAMN10711875, study PRJNA513366) | rock metagenome | isolation source: Antarctica rocks | place: Antarctica: Victoria Land, Mt New Zealand nord | collected 2016-01-07 | reverse complement strand
TTGTGAAGGTGCATGTTAGAAACACACATTAGTAAGCATGTGTATGTGCTTACTAAGCACATACACATGCTTACTAAGACTATATATAACTCACAAAAAACCTGTGACTCTACACAGATCAGATCAGATTAACTTGCACTTAATTTAACTGAATAAAAGTTAGCCTAATTCAACCTAATACCTGAACTCAACTCTGACTTACATAACCTATAGACAACTTACACACTCAGCCTACATTTCTGAACATCATAGACAAGACTTTAAAGTTCATAATGATATATAGAATAAGCTACATAACAGAGATCTATTAACTGCTATTTAAGATATTGCTGAGAAGTCAAAAGATTGTGTTTACAGAGTAGACAATTCATACACTGCTGAAGCAAATTTATAAAATATAAGAATTAAGCATGTTAATTACATTATTATTAATGCTGAATGTATTAAAAGTCTTTAATAATGTTTTTTATAAAAAATTACTTTACAATCTTCAAAAATGCTGTTTATCACTGAAGATAATGAACTAAATAGAAGACTTTCTGAGAAAAAGAACATCAATAATAAAATTGTTAAAATATAAGTCAGAGAGCTTTGTCATTTATATAAATATATTTTAAAATTCATCATTATCATTCATTTTATATCTATTCTACAATGCTGACATACTGAATCTAGTTAATGATTCACAGCTTTGAGTCATAACAGCAAGTTAAATTGATGATGTAAACATCATAATAACAGAAAAGTCAGCAGAGAAGAACTGCATTACTTTGTATACAATACATAGTTACACAGAGCAATAAGCTTAAAGATATGTCTCTGTCTTTGTTTTAGTTAAGTATAAGTTCATTTATTTTATAAACTGTTTCATAAGACATAACATAACAGTGAAGTTGATTTTAAATATATATACAGTATAGACATTATCAATGTATAGAGTGCTGAGAATCATCTTGAACTTACATTTAAAATGAGATGTACATATATAATACATTTAGACTTAAGTCATAACTGTTATGTTCTGACCAGAGATTTCTCTGATATAGAGTCTAGAGATTAGAGCTTGTGATATAAGAGGATTTTCAGATATGTTAAAGTTAATCAGTAGATAGCAGATACTAAATAAAGATTATCATTGAATATGCTCATCTTCTTAAAGAAGATGATCTGTCTATATATCAGACTGCTTATCTTACTCACTTATAAACACTGTAAATCAGCTTGCTCAGCTCATCTATAAGCATTGTGAGCTTATACTGAGCTGTACATCTTCAAAACATAGTTTGCTGAATCTATATATTCAATAAGTCTATCAGAATGATGACTGTAACATCATTCTTTTTTTTTAGACACTAATTCTTTAAAATTTATTTAAATGAAAGTTTCTGCCTTTGTAATCTGTAAGCTTTTCATGATGAAGTCATTTAAAACATGCAATTATCTTTATCTTTATCAATTCATTAATAAGAACAATAATTCAGTGTTAACTATCTATCTTTACTGTTTCAGTCTCTCAATTCTCTGCATAAAGATAAAGAATCATTCTAAGTATGCTGAGTATGTTTGCTGCAGTCACTCATATGTTGATGTGTTGTAAGAATCTCTGAACTGTATACATAATAAACTTAAGTTCAATCTGTTTATTGCTGAGAAAGAATTGACACAGATTCTTGCTAAAGTTGCTTGTCTTTATAAGACATTAAAATATACAAAAGATAAAGTTATTAAGAAGACACTCTGTCTTGCTTGTAAACTTGTTAATGATAATAATGATGTTTCTGAAGATGAGAATGATTTTAATTCTTTAAATCTTTTATTTTCAAATTTCTAAAATGATCTTATCTCTGCAGCCTCTTCTTCTCAAACTGCTGAAGCATTCTTGCACAGTTAAGTAAGTTATTCTTAAATTTTTATATGCTTTTCAAAGCATCATATTCTTTTCATTTAACAAGATAGTGAGCTTTCTCACTAATCATTTTCTTTTTTAAAATGTTCTTTACTTTATATTTGATTTCAGGTTCAACAGACATTGATGTGACTTAAAGTGATATGAATTGATTGCATTGTTGAAGCATTAATGTGTGAAATACTGAGTGTATTTGCATCTCTTAAGATAAATTTAATTCATAACTTAATTTCTTGATGTTTCTCTTAATCATGAATGACTCAATGCTTTTATTCATGAGTTTCTTGCTCTTCTTCTTTGTTTATATGTTATTCATTTATAGATATATCTTCTCATCAATCTTATATGATTTTATCTCTATTGTTCATTTCTTCTGTTCTTCAATTCTCTTCATAAGATCAATATACAATTTCTTAAGCTCTACAATGTTCAACATTACTTTCTGACTCTAAGATCTGTGCACTTGCAAATCTCTTCAAATCTTCAGATAATATTTATAATTTGCTTTAAATGATGTCTTTTCTGTGATTTTGTTTCACACATTGTTGTACATAAACTGTGTCATTGACAGCAGTTATACTCAATTATTCTAATGCATTGACATAATGTCACAAATATATCTTGACTGTTTAATTCATTTATTTGTTCTGTTTATCTATCTATAAATAATATGCTGTTAACATCTTATGTTTTATTCTGAGTTCTGCTGTAAGCATTTCTCAGAACTTGCTTGTGAACAGCTTGTCTCTGTTGATGATAAACTTCTTTAATAGTTCATAATTGCTAATCAATTCTCACAGTATAATGTACATCAATATTGATGCTGTTGCAGTCTCTTTAAATGAAATAAACATCATGTACTTCATTAATTTATTCACTATAATCAATATGCTGTTGAATCTGACTTCTCATGCTGAGTTCTTGAACTTTAATAGTTTAATGATAAAGTTCATGATAACAGACTTTCAGAGTGCATTCAGTGCATTTAGTTGTGTTACTTTGTTATAATGCTTATCTCTTTGAATCTTATTGTGTCAGTATGAATCACATCTGACAATGTATTCTGTAATTTAATTGTGAAGATCATCTATGTTGCATCTTCTTTATACAAGATCTTCTGTACATTTGACTTCTAGATGTCTGTCAGCTCTGCTGTTATGACATACTTTAATGAATTTGTCATTCATTAAGAAAGCATTCTTCATCTTAAATGTTGCTGCTAAGTCTTTTGTGAGTGTTTCTTTCTTGTTTTTATGCAGAATTTCAGTATAAATTGTTTTCACTTCTTTGTGATCAGATCATCTACTTAAAATGTCTACATCATCATTCTTATTACTCTTCTTATAATAAATCTGAAATTCAAAGTCTGCTAACTGTTTTGCTCAGTGAATCTGTTGCTGATTTAGTTGCTTAATTGTTATGAAGTTTCTCAGATTCTTATGATTCATAAAGATCTGAATAGACTTGCTTATATTTACAAGATAAGATCTTTAATCTTGCAGTGCTTTCACTATTGCAAGAAGTTTCTTATTATGAATCTTATATCTTTTCTTGAGTTCTGACAACTTTCTAAATCAATATGCAATAGACTTCTTCTGCTCATCTTTAATCTGATATAAATATACTTCAACTGCAAAATCTAATGTGTTGATTTTCAATATCTTTTTGCATGCTTAATTGAGTATTCACAGATGTGCAGTTTCACTAAGACTTCTCTTTAATATACAGAATACATTCTTCTGTTTCTTATCTCAATGTCATTTCTCATTCTTGCATGTCAAACACATAAGAGATTTTGCAATTCTTGCATAGTTAAGTACAAACTTTCAATAGTAGTTCATTAATTTTAGAAAGACTTGTACTTTCTTAATCTTTTACAGTGTAGATCAGTCTCAGACTGTCTTTATCTTTTTAAGATTCTTTTTAATTTGATTAAATTAAATAATATATTTTAAAAACTGTATTTTCTTAATTTTGAATCTGCTTTTCAACTTTTTCACATACATAGCTTGTTCATTGAGCTTTGCTAGAATCTTATGCATATGTTTGTAATGCATTTCAAGGTTGTCTGAATAGATCAGAATATTGTTAAGATATGTAATCACAAAATCATTAAGATATTCTCTTAATATGTTGTTGATGAGTCTCTAAAAGATGACTAAGACATTTTTGAGCTCAAATGACATAACAATATACTCATAGTGTTTATATCTCATTCAGAATGTCATTTTCCATTCTTTGCTCTTCTTCATGCATACACAGTAGTACACTTTCTTCAGATTTAAACTCATAAATTACTTAACTTTTTCTAATCTGTCTTGCAACTCTTCTATCAGTGATAGAAAATAACTATCTTAATAAGTTATCTTGTTGAGTTGTCTATAGTCAACACAAAGTCACTTGATGTCATTCTTTTTTAATATAAACAGAATTGAATATTTTACTGATGACTTTAATGATTTGATGAATTCTCTCTTTAAATTCTCAGCAAGATAGTTCTGAACTTTCTTTAGCTGATTCTCACTCATAAGATAAAGTAACATTCACTTTGATTCTCTTCTCTTTAATAGCAGTATCTCATGATCTCAAGACTTATGCTTTAATAAGCTCTTTTTCAGTTGTTTAAAGACATTATATGCATTCTCTGTCACATAGAGTTCTTTGTTGATTCAGTTAATCTGTGAATTCTTTTTGCATAATCAGAGCATTTCTAGTATAGTGTCATACTTAACTGACTTAAGAACATCTAATCTCAATTTCTGTGAATCATTCTTTATTATAACTTCAATATGAACTTCTTTGTGAATTTATTTATATTCTTCATTGATCATATACACTTATGTAAGCTTAGACACTCATCATGATGTTAGTTCTAGCTGTTTAATCACTTTTTATAAGATAAAGTTATTGATTGCTTCTAAATTTATCATTGCTTGAAGTTATCTCTTCAGTGATATCTCAACATCAATTTATATCTTTTAATTGTTGTCAATTCATTAAGACATTAAAAGCTTCTTTATCTTTAGTTTTGCTGAGAAAGCTTAAGATTTTTTGACTTTTCTAAGCTTTTTACTTCTATCAAAGTTTTTTAAGTTCTGTCTATGCTTCAAAGTTTGTCTTATGATTCAGTGAACTTTCTTCATAGTTCTTTGAATCATGTCAGTTCTTCATTAATTGTAATCAATTTTATATAATCATCAGTTTCTTTTCTGACAATTCATTCTGAGTGTCAGTACATCTTGTACTGATTATATTTATGTTGAACAAGATTCTTTAGTGCTTTCACTTTGTTGAGAAACTCAGATGACATGTACTTTTCTATGTGCATTCAATGTTCTTCTGTGAACATCACATAATCTGTAAATAGACATATCTTAATCTCATAATCTTTTCTTAATTGCTTTGATATTTCTCAATCTTATATTGTGAATCATATCATTGTCATCAGCTCTTCTAGCTGTATAGCTGTCATTTTCACTTCATATCATTTGTTAATAATGACTTCTTTTTAAAGTGTCTGCTGCTGTTCTTCTAACAGGCTTTTGCATCATTTCAGATGTCAGTTCTCAGAGTACTTATAGTTTTACTTAAGTCTCATGTTGACTTCTTAGTTGTTGACATTCTTTGAATTTACATTCAAATTCAGATACATTTAGATAAAATCTTTTTGTTCTTAAGCTTCTGCAGTATCTATCTTCTGAGTTCTGTAAGTATTGATCTCTTCAATCTTATTTGAGTTATTCTTGACAACTTTCTCTAGAATAGTTAATCTCTTCAATTCATTCATCATGACATAATTGATACTGTATCTCTTCTTAAGCTTCTGTAATCATCATCTGACTCTGTCTTTACTGCTCATGTGCATAAAGCAGTTATCATTGTAGCAGGCTGTTCAGCTTAATTAATTATGCATTATCATTGAATTCACTGTTGTAACTTCTTTTCTCTGTTGTTGAGATTTCTTGCAATCTCTGACAAGATGTTTAGATTTATCACAATTATAACATTCACAAGTCTCTGCTCATTAAATGTAAGACTTAATAAGTTATCTATTGTAGTGCTTATGCTTCACTGATCTAGCTCATAACTTCTGATTATGCTTCTTAATATTGTTAAGATTCATCAGATCTTCTTATATTCTGATAATGAACTGTCATCTTCACATTCTTAAAGCTGTATAAGATTCTATCTTCTTCATTCATCATTCTCACTGTTGACTGTCAATGTTGATGAAGATATTTATTATCTCTTAAAGTTCTTCAGAACAGTCTCTTCAGACTATCTCATCTTTAATATCTTCACTTAATTCTCAATAATATTGCAATACTAAGATGTCATTGTTTCAGTCAGTTAAGATCACAATGCACTGAAACTTCATTAAGTACTTAGTCACTGACTTGTTCATCTTTAACATATGAAGTTGTTGTTTCACTACTCTTTTCTCATTAATCACTTCAAAAGTCTTTTAAAGTTCTTTCTTAAACTTCTTGAAGTCATTAAAGATCAATTCTTTGTTAACATTTTATTTCTTTGATGACTTATCTAGAAACTCATACAGTTTAAAGTTGACTCAGTTGAACACTGTATCTTTAAGATAGACTACTGTGTATAAATCTTTGTTCATTTTGAAGTTGAACTTCTTCTGATTGAAATTTATATATAGATTGAGTTTTGTCAAGAAGCTTTGCAACTTTTTATATTCACTGCTGAACACATTTGACATCAATATCTTCAATATGTTGTTTATCTCTCATAGATCTTCAAGATTCTGAAAATTAATCATGCTGATGAAGACTGCTTTCTGTATGCTGAAGATTATGCTTATATTGTAAAAATATTCAATGTATTACATTCTGATCAGAGATTTCTCTGATATAGGGTTTAGAAATTAGAGCTTGTGATATAAGAGGGTTTTCAGGCATGTTAGAGTTAATCAATAGATAGTAGATGCTAGATAAAGATTATCATTGAACATGCTCATCTTCTTAAAAAAGATGATCTGTCTATATATTAGACTGCTCATCTTACTCACTTATGAACATCATGAATTAGCTTACTCAGCTTATCTGTGAGCACTGTGAGCTTATACTAAGCTGTACACCTTCAAGGCATAGCTTGCTGAATCTATGTGTTCAATAAGCCTATCAGGATGATGACTGTAACAACAACAAATCTTAAAGATTTAATGATGTTGACAGACTTTACATAAAATTTTAAGCTTAAGAATCTATAAAGACTCTATATAACAGTGATATTGTTGCAGATTCTGTACTGCTGCTCAGTTTAATACAGTTTAGACAGTGAGTACAAAATAATTATATAATAAAAATGAATTCTTTAAAAACTGACAGTCATACAGTAATGAGTAGAAGTCATTATAATGAAGATCTTCTACATAACAATAAATTCAATATTAAACATAAAACTCTTTCTTTTTCTGATGAAACAGCAGCTAAAGAAGACACTAAGAAAGTTTATACTTTATATTATTATTGCATCAATCTACATCTTAATGAAGAGAATCAGATTTAACTTTATAAAAAAACTTTACTAAAAGAGTTCACTAAAATGTCTGTAGCTCTGCTATAAGATGCAGACATAACTTTCATTAAAAGTTAACTTGAAATTTAGAATGCTTTACATTGTATTATTATGATAAAATGACTTAATTATTCACATAAATAACAATGTAGATGAAGCTGTTCACAGATATGATATCAATAAACTTTGTTGAGATTAAGAGATGTTAAATATTTATATAAATGACAGTGACATTGAGAATTAGATAAGTGCAGCAGCAGTGACACTGAAAAGAGATCTGAGATGTATGATGTATATAAGTATAGATGAGATATTCACAGTGTATACAGTGAAGCTACAGAGTCTGATTATGATGATGAGTATAGTAAGTACAGTAAAAATGATGAAATTAAAGCTTTAAATAGTAAATATATACATAGATAATTAAGCAGTGATTTGATTAGTCATTAAACTGAATATACAGTCAGATTAATATTTACTGCAGCACATAATGAAGAAGATAAATAATCTATAAAGTTAAAAGATTTAAATATGAATCTGATGAATACTGATGCACATAGAGATATCAGAAAATGAAGAAATAGATAGAATGATTAAGATAGTGACTTAGATTAAAGACTTATATACTGAGAAAGAATAAATTACAGAGATTTAACATCTAATTGCTATCTATAAGATAAGGCTTTGTCAGTAAGTAGCAAAAGAATGAGTTAATGACTGAAAGAATGAAATAGTGAGATGAATTACATTTAATATGAAGCAATAGTCAGACAGAAGAGTGTTGAATAAATATATAGAACTTTATTGACTTATAAGTTTTCTTATTATTTAGCTATATACAGAGAAGATTGACATAATTTATTATTTTTATGTTATAGATTAAGCAAATTCTTCACAATGCTTATATAATCTGAGCATTCAAACTATTCATTATGTACTAATAAAATGTCTATAAGTCTGAGATCTAAGAAAGAAACTACTGAGATAAGTTAACAATATAAAGAAGATTTTATAAAACTCAGCATTAATTAAAATAATCATTATATTTATATTATAAAGCAATCTTTTAAGACAATTTTAGATTGTAAAAGAGACATCAGAAGATCTAGTACTTTTAGGTGTAGTTTAAAATAGAAAATTCAACAATTATACATTTTAAACTGTAGAAAAGATAATTAATTGTTTACAGTAATGTTTATTTTTTATTGATGACAGCTGAAGAAAGACATTAACATTAAATTACAAGAAAAAAAGATTAGCAAGCATCAGAATTAAAAGAAACATGAAGAGTTACAGAGAGCAAAGTTAGAATTTGTATTAATTAATTAAATTATAAGATGACAGTGATGATAACAGTGAGATGATAATGAGAATAAGATTAGTATGCATTAGCTGCTTGTAATTATGCAGTATATAGCAGCCTAGGCAGTCTCAGTCATCTATAAATTAACTAATTAATTAATTAATTAACTCTGAGATATTAAACAAATATGCTCATCATCATTAACAAAGAGAGCAGAGCATACACACTTAAGAGATGTACTGCTGAGTTTGCAATGAAAAAGAAAAGAAGCTGATAAAATTAATGAGAATGAGTCATAAAGAATGAATAGAGACAGTTTTAAAAAATCTTTAAAGATTATAAAAATTGATGAAGTAAGTCAGAAATTATGAAATTACAAGTCAGACTTTTACTTCTGTTCTGAAACAGACAGAAAAGCTGAAACTTATAGAACTGCAGAACAAGACAGAATTACTTTAAATAATTTTTTTTTTAACTTCTTTAAAGATGAATCTCAATAATATTACAGAATATAAGTATTTTAAATCAATATTTATGTCTTTAATTATAAAGATCAAATTAACAGAGATTATAATGCAGACATCAGACAATAAGATATTAAAATTAAATAATATATTAAATTGAATTTTATACTAAATATTACTGCAATTTACTTTTACTGCTGCTCTCACTGTACAACTTATATCTAAACAGCAAAAGATATTTAAGAATCTTTAAACACTTCATTACAGTGATGCTGCAGAAGCTCAATAAAGAAAATTATTAACAATTTAAAATATATTGATTAATAACACTTCTGAACATCATAAACAAGACTTTAAAGTTCATAATGACATGCAGAATAAGCTATATAACAGAGATTTATTAATTGTTATTTAAGATACTGTTAAGAAATCAAAAAATTGTGTTTACAAAGCAGACAATTTACATACTGTTGAAGTAGATTTATAAAGTATGAAAATTAAGCATATTAATTACATCACTATTAATGCTGAATGTATCAGAAGCCTTTAACAATGTCTTTTACAAAAGATTATTTTACAATCTTTAAAAATGTTATCTATCACTAAAGATAATAAACTGAATAAAAGACTTTCTGAGAAAAAAAACATCAATAATAAAGTTATTAAAATATGAGTTAGAGAGCTTTGTCATTTATATAGATATATTTTAAAGTTTATCATTATCATTCATTTTATATTTATTCTACAATACTGACATACTGAATCTAGTCAATGATTTACAGCTTTAAGTCACAGCAATGAGTTAAATTGATGATGTAAGCATTATAATGATAAAAAAGTCAGCAGAGAAGAACTATATCATTTTGTATATAATGCATAACTACACAGAGCAATAAGCTTAAAGATATATCTTTATCTTTGTTTCAGTTAAATATAAGTTCATTTACTTTACAAATTGTCTCACAAGACATGACATAACAGTAAAGCTAATTTTAAATATACATACAGTACAGACATCATTAATGTACAGAGTGTTGAGAGTTATCTTGAATTTACATTTAAAATGAGATGCACATATATAATACATTTAAATCTGAGTCACAACAAGTCTTAAGAGCCTAGTGATGCTGATAGACTTTATATAAAACTTTAAATTTAAAAATTTATAAAGATTTTATGTAACAATAATGCTGCTGCAGATTCTGTACTGCTGTTCAGTTTAATACAGCTTAGACAGTAAGCACAAAATAATTATACAATAAAAATGAATTCTTCAGAAACTGATAGTCATATAGTAATGAGCAGAAGTCATTATAATGAGAGTCTTTTACATAACAGTGAGCTCAGTACTGAATATAAAACTCTTTCTTTTTCTGATGAAACAGCAGCTAAAAAAGACATTGAGAAAGTTTATATTTTATATTGTTATTGTGTCAATCTACATTTTAATGAAGAAAATTAAATCTAACTTTATAAAAAAGCTTTACTAAAAGAGCTTACTGAAATGTCTGCAGCTCTGTTATAAGATGCAGATATAACTCTCATTAAAAGTTAACTTGAAATTTAGAGTGCTTTATATTGTATTATTATGATGAAATGACTTAACTATTTACATAAATAATAATGTAGATAAAGCTGTCTGCAGATATAATATCAATAAACTTTGTCAGAACTGAAGAATGTTAAATATTTATATAAATAACAGTGATATTGAGAGTCAGATAAGTGTGATGATAATGATACTGAAAAGAGATCTGAGATATATAATGTATATAAGCATAAATAAGATATTCACAGTGTATATAATGAAGTTACAGAGTCTAATCATGATAATGAGCATAATAAGCACAGTAAAAATGATAGAATTGAAGCTTTAAATAATAAATATATATATAAATAATTAAGCAGCAATTTAATCAGTCATTAAACTGAATATACAGTCAGATCAGTACTTACTGCAGTATATAATAAAAAAGATAGATAATTTATAAAGTTAAAAGATTCAGATATGAATCTGATGAATATTGATGCACATAAAGATATTAGAAAATGAAAAGATAGATAGAGTAATTAAGATAGTGATTTAGATTAAAGATTTATACATTGAGAAAGAATAAATTATAGAGATCTGACATTTAATTGTTATTTGTAAGATAAGATTTTGTCAGTGAGTAATAAAAGAATGAGTTAATGACTGAAAGAATGAAACAGTGAGACAGATCATATTTAATATGAAGTAACAGTTAAATAGAAGAGTGTTAAATAAATATATAGAATTTTATTAATTTATAAGCTTTCTCATTACTCAGTTATGTACAGAGAAAATTAATATGACTTATTATTTTTATATTATAGACTGAGCAAACTCTTCACAATACTTATACAATTTAAGTATTTAAACTATTCATTATATATTAATGAAATGCTTATAAATCTAAGATCTAAGAAAGAAACTACTGAGATAAGTTAACAATATAAAGAAGATTTTATAAGACTCAGCATTAATTAAAGTGATCATTATATTTATATTATGAAGCAATTTTTTAAGACAATTTTAAACTATAAAAAAGACATCAGAAGATTTAATATTCTTAGATACAATCTGAAATAGAAAATTCAACAATTACATATTTTAGATTGCAGAAAAGACAATTAATTATTTATAATAACATTTATTTTTTATTGATGACAGCTGAAGAGAGACATTAACATTAAATTACAAGAAAAGAAGATTAATAAGCATTAGAATTAAGAGAAATATGAAGAATTATAGAGAATAAAGTTAGAATTTGTATTAATTAGTTAAATTATGAAGTGACAGTGATGACAACAGTGAGATAACAATGAGAGTAAGATCAGTATGCATTAGTCACTTGTAGTTATGCAGTGTATGGCAGCCTAGGCAGCCTCAGTCACCTATGAATCAATCAATCAATCAATCAATCAATCTGGGATATCAAACAAACATTGACAAACTGCAACCAAAGCTCTATCAGGTAAGTTAATCAATATTGGTGGTTTCCAGTAATAGTGGTCGCGTTACAGTGATTGGGCGTGACGCAACTCAAAACAACGAGTCAAAATGAGGCAGGAACAGATTAGAACAGCAGGAGCATGATGAGTTACAAAGTACCTAGCGTCTTAGACCATCATTCACTCACTACGGTACAAAGGTATATACTGCGAGAGCAGATGCTCGGAATGTTTCGACACGATGCCGACCGTGATTCCATATCTCCCGAGACCCTTACGCCCATGTTCTAGTTTTCTCCAGTGTTGCCCTAATGTTAAGCAGGTTCAGGTCGAGACTTCCTTCGCTCTAACAAAAGCCTGCCACTAGGGCCTTTATCTTCGTTGAATCCATCCGCTTTCGAGTAGACTTTATGCCCTCTAACCCACGTCTCTATGACTACACCCTTCAGAGTCTTCCCCTGATACGGCGAGCACTTGTTCCGGAACAGCATCGTACTCGGTTCCACCAAGAATTGTCCTTCATCGTCGAAGACTGCCACATCTCCATCGAACCCCACCGCTAAGGCTCCCTTTTGATGCTCGAGGCCCACTTGCTTCGCTGTATTCCAGCAGCACCACTTGACCACATCCGCGAGGGTGATGCCGCGCTTTTGCCCTTCTGTCAAAAGGATACTAAGACCGAGACCGACAGAGCTGATCCCGCCCCATGCGCCAAAGAAATCTCCGGCTTCTGTCTCCCTGATATCCTGTCTGCCGCTTACCGTGATTTCAGGAGGTAGCAGTTTAAGGTCGGGCGTACAAGGAGAGTGATCGGAGACCACCGTCTGGATGACACTATCGTTCTCACTGAGAAGCTCTGACCACAGACCGTCCTGGTTCGTTTGTGTCCGGATAGGAGGACAACACTTGTGCCTCGTATCGCCCTCTTGGACGGCCTCAGCAGAGAGGGAAAGGTAGTGGAAACATGTCTCTGCTGTGATCTTCACCCCTTCTGCCCTCGCTTTTCGAAGCAACGGGATAGCTTCTATAGCTGACAGGTGGACTATGTGTAACGGTAAGGTAGGTGCCACGACGCTCAAGGCGATGACTTCAGAGATGGCGTAAGTTTCGAAGGACGGTGGTCGGGATTGGAGGAAGGTGCTATACGATGTTAAAGGGCCAGCAGGAGCGTGCGGTGGGAGAGAAGCAGAATCGGCGATGGGCGGTATCATCTCGGCATGGAACATCAGCGTAGTAGGTTCCTCAGCTAGTTCAGACATGGCAAGGGCAATGTCAGACGACGTCACGGCGGGAAACTCGTCAACCTACATCGAGAATGCATATCAGCAACTGGATATTATGTCCGTATCTGATTTGCGTACACCACTGTCAATCAAGAACCCCTTGAACCCCCTCACACCATGTTTCACTAGGCCCTTCAGCTCGCCTGCGTTGCCCGGCACGATTCCACCATAAAAGCCTACATCAACCCAGCACTGTCCTTGCGCCGCTCTGACCTTTTCCTTCAGCCCTTTCACTGTAGTCGTCGGCGGAATTGCGTTCAGGGGCATGTCTACAACCGTCGTCACTCCTCCAAAGGCCGCAGCTCTTGTACCTGTCCAGAAGCCTTCCCATTCTGTTCTCCCTGGCTCATTGAGATGCACATGTGCATCCACGAGTCCAGGAAGGAGGACGTGAGGAGAGTAATCAGCATAAGGGGTTCCAGTGGGAAATCTAGACGCTGGAAGGACACTGTCAAATGTTGATATTATTCTGCCGCTTACAAGCGATATGACAAGGGTTGCAGCTGTCAGGCGGCCGCTGAGGACTGCTCGAGACGAGGCTAAGACGGTGATAGCGGGGAGGTTCGTGCCAAAGTCAGATACAGAACCATTGGGTGGAGTGGATACTGGCATGGGGTAGGCTTGGTCCAACGAAGGAGCGGAAGCCATTGTGTGTTATAGGCTAGAAAGGAGGACTCTGTACAGATATGGGTCTGGAGTCTGTCCCTTCTCTGCTAGCACGAATCTGTCATGCAGGCAACGCTGCTGAAGAGCGAGACCGCGAGATCTTCGGCTCATCAACAAGATAAGCCAGGTCAATCAGCCTGATACCGCGCCGAAATGGCCCGAAGCTCTAAGACTCCGAGTTTCCTCAGGACCACGAGCCAGCAATTGAGCGAAAAAGCAAGCCAAGATGGCATTGGAAAGTAGGCAAAGAGACAAAGAAAGCTTTGTGGGGTAGAGGGTCCCCTTCATCTAGGTAGCTCGAAGCTACGGAGTTCGCTCCTCCAAGTTGGCAGTGGACAATCGACATGGTTGTCGCTTGGGAAGTGCATTGACGTGCCACTGATAAGCTATCCCTGCAATCGCCCTAAGATGGATGCGGCAATCGAACCGAGGCCCGGCCAACTTTCTTCACTCTCCTCATCCTTCTGGGCTTTGAAGAAAGAATGTTTGTCTTTGTTAGTAGTAACTTATCATTATCCGGTGTGTAAGGTGCACGACCTCTACTCAGGCCCAGGACTCACTCGCTGATCGATCGGATGCGACTTTTTGGCAGTAGGGTAAGGTCAGCCAGTTCATAGTGCTCACATCTTGTTATACTAGCCTAGGGTGGAGACTCGCCTCCGACGCTGTCAAGTCAATAACCGGGTAGAGACGTAGGGGGACGGAAGGCAAAGTGGCAGATTGTATAGTGATGCACTGGGGAAATCGTCCTACTACAGACCAGGGGTAGAACATTAATCTCTCCCTGATCCTGATGCCGTAACAGACGAGGCAGAGAAGGTCGAATGTCGCGTTGCCGACCGAGGTGCCCTTCCACTAGGACGGGGTGAAGTGTAAGGAGAATGGGCGATCGAAAGAAATTGCAAACACGTAGTGAGCAGCAGCACTGTGGCCCGGGAAGTTCGATCACTGGCACTGTCCATCAAGCTCCCGCATCAACCCATGTCATTCCCGCCCTTGTTGAAAGTCGGCGTGTTCGTGAACTGCATTACTCAATATGCCCTGTGTAACATGCTCGAGCAACGTCCTCGCACACAGCAGAGACCGGCGCAGGATATTTCTCTAACAAGCGCCCATCGAGAATATGTCATGAAGCCCCCCCCACCACCTGATGTTGTCTCCACAATATCTCCCCTCTCACCGCAACCTCCTCGCCTCTCTTTCGGACTCCAACAGACACAGGATATCGTCTTCCCGAACTATTCCCGAAACCATTTGTCAATACGTTTCTGCTCCTAGTGCTGAAGCAAGAGCCTCCGAAGATGTGATCACCAACCTGGTCCCTTCACGTTCCTGATAATGCTCCGTGTAGTATCGTCCATGAACTCGACGCGAACCTGCGTGACTCCTCCCCGAGACCCTGAGGAGCGTCAGCTATGCAAAGCGCGGTACACCAGTCCCTCGATGATCACCGACCGGTCCTCCCGAGTACGCGAGTCACCTTGACCAACTTCACGGGCACTTTTGAGGATTCCATGCTCAGGATTTAGATGATGTTGGAGTCTGGAGTGCCTACGAGCGTAGTGTCTGCCGACAGGTATGTTGTTGAGGCGGAATATCGAAATTCTGATCTCGAAGCTGATGAATATCCGGTGGAATTTCTTTGTGGGCGATATTCGCTTAGCCTAGCGCCCGCGAGAGCACTTAGCGCACCTGGCTTCAATGATTACCTAATCAAGCATACCATCACAAGGAATTCAATAGGAGACAAGGTTTACGCCTGTTGGTACAGTCAGTTTTTGGAGGAGCTCGTCTCACAAAGACCGACAGTTGAAGCTCCTGTGCAAATGCGAGCATCCCACTCCGTGCAAAGTGTCTATCATACAACAGGAACTTGGTAGTCGCCCAGCAATCTAGCCCTAGAACCTAGTGATGTGCCAGCACCCGTCACTGCTTGAAGGCCGGATGTCAAGAGATCGTCAGAGCGTGGTGACAACCGGAACCTTTCTACTAGCTACAAACACTGCCTTCCTACAATTTCCAACAAGCAGCTGCTCATCTGAGGCATCTTTCTCCTTCCGGTGCAGGTATGGGCCTTCGTAAAACACGTGGTATTGTCCCCCATAGTCAGTAACATTATTACAGATAGCGTTCTTCGTCATCCTCGAGCCTCCGATCGAATTTACTTCGGTCAGACCTCTCCGTATGTATGAGCAACAAGTCGGACGAATGAAAAAGCATGCTTGTGGTTGATTCTTTCATCCGGAAGATTGAAACTGTTAGCATCGAATTGCGAATAGAGTATGTTAGTCACCAGGCCTTCATCTCGTAAACCGGCTTAGTTGAGGCCCAAATCTCCATGGTAGAACACGAGATCCTCTGTCCATAGTCTCTGCACTCTGCCAACGTTCAATCTGTCAAGGCGGGCAACGGTCTCAGTTTGCTAGAGGTCTAGCTCATCCCATAAGGAGGTGTTTCGTGATTTAGAGGTGGATCCATTTCATACTCTTTTTGCCAAGGTCCGTCACATTGGCGTTGTCTCCCGGATGGAAACAGCGCTGAAATAATCAGGATCTGTATCAAACAAGAAGTCTTAGCCGGCGAGACTTACTCGTTCTTAAGACGTCTCAGCATAGATAGCCCTTTCCCACCGATGATTCCTTATATCTGGAATGGCATCACAACGCAGGCACACATTTACGTCATACACTGCAGTATGGAAGTGGTAGCTTTATAACATCGTCCCGGATCACTTTACTCAGGTACTTCCGGACCACGTTGGCTATCTCTTTTGGTAGATGAAAAACATAAACGTTTGGCCCGCCACCAAAGCGATGGCGAAGTGTAAAGCAGTGCAATCATTGATAAACCGCCTCATCCCTTGCCCAGTTGGGGACCAACTCTATCTCGGAGAGTCCCATTTGCCGGCCAATCGAAATAGTTCTTATAACATTGGAGCTGTGACAGGACCTGATCAATAAGACGAGCACAGCGTAGTGTAGCTTAGGTGCCAATGAGACCAATTTATCTGAAGAAGTCGGTGGTTGGGAAGGCCGAGAGTGAGCCGAGTGTGGAAGAGAGGGTCGTGGCAGAAATGGCAGAACACGCAGAGTCTGTCGAGATCGATGTCTAGACGCTACAGACCAAGACCAAAGCTCCTAGTGATAGGGATGAGCCAGGCTCAAATGATAATATTTCTCAAAGTTGACCGGATATGGAACGACCTTAGTAAGGTTGCTCATCCCACACAACGACCGCGGAGTGAGCCTAAGACAACACAAAGCCTCAGAGGGCTGTACTGGGTTCAAACCCCAGGTTTCACCCTCCTTTTCACTACCGGTTTCGTTGCTTGATCCTTGACAAGTGCAGACCGGTCTGTCCTCTCCGCTGCGCCGCTGATAACCCAGCTCTTGATGATTTCCTTTGTTTCCACCTCCTTCTTTCCTCTTTCCTTCGCCTCTTTGACTCTCCGGAGATAACCAGCATAGACTACCACCTCGGCCACAGCGACGATTGCGCTACCGCTCATACTCAAACCAAGTCTTGTCGGTGTACTCCAATGACGCGCAGCGAGCCAGATAGCAACGCTACAGGCAACGATAGAAATCAGGATGTTCAGAATTAGCGCCAATTGTCTGTTAACGTCTGCGTATGTAATCTCATCCTCATCGTTGATAGTCTCGGTAGCGGCAGGAAACAGGCTCGCGTAGGGAGACTTTGGCAAGCGCTGATTGAAAGACTCGGTAGCTGCCTTAGAGTTAGTCATACGTTCGTAGGCGCGTGCTTCCTCTTCACGGCGGAGACGAGCCATCAGGGCTTGGTATTCTGGTGTCTGATACACAATAGTTAGGCAAAACTCTTGATACCCTTCAGGGCCTAATGCTTTACCGGTTCAGCTTTAGGACTTGCGGGTGGAATAAAGACCCTTGAGCCTCGCAGTAGATCATCGAGATGGTATGATGGCCGCACTCCTGGCTGGAAATCACGCTCTTCCCTCAACGCAGCCTGCTCTTGCAGATGTCTGAAAATCTCAAGAATTTGAACATGCGAGATAGGGTCGCCCTCAGCTGCATTCTCCAGCGACGGCTCGGAGAGCAAGGCCGGATCCTCTGTCAACCACGTTGGATCGGCATTGTATGCCCTCAATGCCTCTATCATGGCTGGGGTCATCGTTAGAAGAACCATGTTGGATAGCTTTACCCAGGCTGAGTTTCGGAATTTTCCTTGAGCATCACATGCTCAAGTTAAGACTTCACCCATCACGTTCAAAACACTAGGTTCAGTACACCTCCTGTGTAGTCGTTCAACCATGAGTTGTTGTTATTTTTTTCCGGCACTACTGCTGGAGCTTCTGCATAGGTAGGTACGAATTTTCTTAGTCATGCATTACTAATACGTCATCGTGCTTTATGCATCGTCAGAAAATTGGTTCAGATTCGCATAAAAAAGCCCCAGAAATTCTGATCCTGAAAGAGCAATCGCACACGATCTTGCTAGCAGTTCTGGGGCCTGGGCAATACGGTAGGTATTCTGATCTCTGTACATTGAATCCGGACACTGAGTTCTGTAGGATGAGGATCCGCTCACTCCGAGCTTCAACGCTCGTCAACAACCCCTCCTGCGGAGCTCGTCCACGGTCACTGCTCTGCACACAATGCCTTCGTGCATCCGTTCGTGAATCTGCCATACCCCAGACCGCATACTATCACCCTGCGCGGCGAAGAGGGCAATCAACATGGGCCGCGGCGGTGTCCGTGGCGCAGAACGTTCTCAACAATGAACCTCGAAATACCGGGGTCGGGATCTCGGTCGACCCATTGCGCATAGTAGGCAAGGAGATGAAGTTCTTGACCAAGAACATACGGTCACTGCTGGGATCAGGGCATCCGACCTTAGACACAGTAGCGAAATACTACACGCAATCCGAGGGCAAGCATATTCGACCGATGCTCGTCCTGCTCATGTCTCGAGCCACAGCTATAGCGCCCAAGCTTCGTCGCAACACCGCTACATCAACGACTCCTAATATCGACGACCCGATCTCCCCATCCACAATCCTTTCCGACGTCAATCCCGCCTCCTCTGAAACAAACCCACCTACAGCTGCCGCCACAGACGCTCTGTACCATTCTACAGACTCCGACATCCTTCCTTCCCAACGACGTCTAGCAGAAATCACCGAACTTATACATACCGCCTCTCTTCTCCACGATGATGTAATAGACTACTCTCTCATACGTCGATCTTCGCCTTCTGCCAACATAGCTTTCGGGAACAAGATGGCCATACTGGCTGGAGACTTTCTGCTCGGCCGTGCGTCCGTAGCACTTGCGAGATTACGAGACGCGGAAGTTATCGAGCTGCTTGCGACTGTAATAGCGAACCTAGTGGAAGGAGAGTTCATGCAGCTCAAGAATACAGCGCATGACGAACTGAACCCGGTCTGGACGGAAAACACAATAACGTACTATCTGCAGAAGACGTACCTCAAATCAGCCAGCCTGATAAGCAAGTCATGTCGAGCCGCTGCTCTTTTAGGGCAGAGCGCGCCCGAGGTGGTTGAGGCCGCTTACGCATATGGGAAGAACCTGGGCCTGGCGTTCCAGCTGGTGGACGACATGCTGGACTACACTATCAGTGGGGCAGAACTGGGCAAACCTTCGGGAGCGGACCTGGAGTTGGGACTTGCGACTGCGCCGCTGCTGTTCGCTTGGAAAGACAACAAGGAACTCGGAGCCATGGTTGGGAGGAAATTCGGGAGAGAGGGCGATGTTGAGATGGTAAGGCTCCGCGTTTCCGTTTCGCAAAGATTGTTGAATAACGATGTCTTTGCAGGCACGAGAACTTGTTGCGCGCAGCGACGGTCTGGAACAGACAAGAGCGCTCGCGCAAGATTATGCCGATAAAGCTGTAGCGGCAATCAGCGGGTTCCCTGATAGCGAGGCTAAAGATGGCCTGGTGGAGATGTGTACAAAGACTATGAAGAGGAGGAAATGAGCCATCAGCCTTATATACGTCTTATCCTAGACCGGTCATATAAAGTGACTGCACTTGTTTCTTGGTAGAGCGAGGATAGAAGTCGAGAAGTGGATGTACATTACTCATCTCAGTCTCAGAGAGCAAACCATGTAAATACAGAACGATACTTATAGACACCATTCCTCACCCTCAACTCCACATACGGACATTGTTCAGACCTTTCAAACTCAATCCCCACTACTAGCCCTCGCCCGCAACCCCGCAAACCCCCACCCCTCACTCCTCCCCACCGTCGGCGTCTGCGCCCTCCTCAAGACCGGCGACGGCGGCCCTCTACTCCGCTCCGCACCCGCGCTGTCCTCCCCCGGTCGCACCTCCCCCTCCTCATCCGTAACCAAGCGCACCCCACCCGCCCCCCTCCTCGCCCTCTCCTCGCGCACACTCTCCACCCTCCTCTTCTCGAACTCAGCCACCAGGTTCTTGAAATACACCTCGGCCGCCACCGTGCTGGAATACGAGATGGGCGTCCACGAGTACGCGTTCCGGGCCAGCGGCGACGCGCCGCCGTACAGCAGCGTGCGGATGACTTTCAGCTGCCCGTACGCCGAGGCGTAGTGCAGCGCCGTGTTGCCGTCGTTGTCCGCGGCTGTGACAGCGGCGCCGTGCGCGAGGAGCGTCGTGACGGTCGGGGCGAGGCCGGCGCGGGAGGCGAGCATGAGCTGCGGGGGCGGGCGAGAACGCGCGGGGGTCAGTGTGGTTTCTGTGGGCGGTGCTTGTGGCGTACGTCGGAGGAAAGGGGAAAGGAGGAGGAGGAGGCGTGGAGGGCTAAACGTACAGCATCAACGCCTTTCTTGTTCGACCACCCCACGCAGCGGTCGAAGCGCTCCGCCAACAACTCCGCCACCGCCGGGTGCGCTTCGGCCGCCAGCATGAGCGGCGTGTCCCAGTCTGCGTTGCGCGAGATGCCTTCGTCTTCGTGGCCCGCGTCGATCAGGTAGGTCTAGCAAAGGGGCTCCGCTCAGCCTTCTCGGCGGAAGTGGGGTTCACGAGTGCCCGCGACGTACGACTATGGCGAGACATCCTAGCTTCGCCGCCAGGTGCAGAGACGTGTTGCTCTTGTCGGCAAAGTCGGGGTTCTGTAGGAGGTCCGGGTGGTTCTTGGTGATGCGCTTGACGAGGAGGAGGTCGTTGCGGTGTATGGCTCGTTGGAGACGGGTGGACGGGTTGATCATTGTATGGTCATGGATATTCAGGCTGTAGCCAATCGCGGCGAGAAAGCCAGGTTGTGGTGGAGATTCACATACGCTTCTCCAAGGAATGTATCATGATCGAGTGGGATGGACGCGGTCTAGTACATGCGGATTACGGCGTGTTGCCCTCATATCCGATGAGCGGAGCCAAGTACGACTATCAACCTCTCATCTTCACGAGGTACGCATTCGGGCTCAAGATACTCTGAAAAATATATTTACGGACTTTGGAACTCATGCCTCTATTTTCTAGGAGGTTTATTAAATGACACGGTTTGCTATAGCAAGATACATGAACCAGAGCTGTTGGCTCAAGGGGGTCGCACACCTTCCCAGTACACATTGGAAGCCTTTCTAGTAGTAATGCATTAAGTAACAGTCATGTCTGCTGGACCCGCTGGTTGCGCAGCGCGACAGGTCCTCTTTGTGGAGAAGGGAAATGGTGCACCCCCGGAATATAGGACTGTCGGGCCAGAGCCACAGAAGACGCTCCCTCGATGATAGCGTCACTCAGCTTACACAACTCTTCACACCTCACACTACATGCCTTCAAAATCCCCGCCAGCGTCATCGTCGTCCATCTCACCTTCCACAATCTCCTTTGCCAACTCCCTCTCCCGTTCTCTGGCTTCTTGCGCGTTCTTGAGTTCCAGACGATGCTGGTTCATGGGGAATCTCATTGCCTAGACCCGATTGTCAATGTACCGTAGTCGCAAAGATAAGCTTGTCCTGACTGACCTTGACACTTTCGTCATGAAGATCAAGACAAGCTCGGATACGCTCGTGGAAGGCTTCACCCGGCTCCCTTGTCGCATAGATATCTCCGACATCCTTACTTTTCATGAATCTCCCTTCGTGCTCCAGGGTGGCTTCAATCACTCCGTCACGGATGGCTTTCGCAACAATGTACTCAGCGGACTCTTCACTCCCTAAGCCCAGCCGCAAGCAGATATCTCGAAGTGAAATCCGAGCATAGGACAACGACATCATCCTGATACCTGTCTTGATAACGTTCTGTCGAAGCCGGAGGATGAGCGTGTATGTGCCGTCTCGGCGAAATGTTGAGTTGTGGGTTTGTACAACATGAAGGAAGCCTTCAAGATCTCCTACGCGTACGGCTTGTACAAGCAAGAGGTACGGATGCATCACTCGCTCCATATTCGGCTGGCGAAAAATGGCGCGATCGGGGATATCTCCCATCAGGAGCTCCACGATGATAAGTAGTTTGGTAGCAGTCTGGTAGAAGCCGCCAGCACTGGGGGTGGAAGGCGACTTCCGAGTCGCCCCAGTAAGGTGTTCGTGAGCTTCGGTGTAGGACAGCTGGATGGCTCGAATCCGTCCTAGGTAATACAGATATCGGGCAATCTGATTACTTGAAGCCCCAGAAGGGAACTGGGTATGGGATATAAGGAGATCGGCTTGAGAGATGTGTGAAGTCGATAGGTAGTTCCGAAGGAGGAGAGTGGTGACTGTGGCGTGAGTATCCTGGTCTTTGCGTAATACAGAGGTTCGCAAAGCTGCGAGAAGAGGCTGACGGATAGATATCAATGGCGCAGATGGAGAAGGCGGTAGAGGGGCCAATTGCTCGAAAAAAAGGGAATAGTAGAAGTAGACACGCGCAGACAATGAATCGAGTGTTCTGCGATTGAGAGTCCGTATTCGCTCGACCAGGTTGCTCGAGAACTTAGCTCCGAAGTCAAAGGCTTTGGTATCGTAGAGATGTATCTGGACAAGAATGGATATATATGTATCAACCTCTGGTAGAACGTCTTTAGAGACATCCTTCGCTTTGGGCGCGAACATCCCAGAATGAGCCCTGTTGTCAGTATCAACGTCCATCTCGGTTGTGGGGAGCGAGTTCTCAAATGATGCTCCTTCCTTGCCAATAGCTGCCAATAACGTCTTCGCAACAGGATTCGCCAACGGGTACGTTGAGGTGATGACTTGAGCGAGAACGTCAGGGGAGATATGCTTCCGAACTGAAGACATCGATCGGAGGACCCGGAGAGTGAAGCGCGGGTCGAACTGCACAACAGCACGTTCTAGCAAGGTTAAATTTGCGGTGATATCTATATCGACCATTAGAATCCATACGCTATGATTGGAAAATTGAATGATGACGGTTTCATAACGGTAGGGTGAGTACGAACCTTGAATGGCTTTCGCTTTAGGATCTATCCTGTCATCCGGGGTTTCCGTATTCGACTGTTCAACAACATCCATTGCAGTGTCGCCTTCCTGGTCCCCCCCGGCTTCTGCGACGGATTTGGAGCTCTTCGGAGGTGGCACAACGACCGTCATACTCTCATCGCCGTCTTTGTCTCTCACGGCCTTAGCCTTCTCCGTAGACTTGGAAGGATCATCTCCCATTTCAACATCGTCCGCACCGTTGACACCATTTTCGATGGGTTCAGTACCATTCGTGTGAGGTTTATCGCCACTCATACTCTTGGCTGTTGAGGTTGCCGCTCCCTTCTTGGCCGAGAGTGTTTTGCCTTTGGCTGATGAGGATCTGGTGGGTGCTGGCTTGTCTTTGTTTGAACTAGAGCTCTGTGAATTTGACCTCGCCTTCTCACCGTTGGTCGAAGAGGACGATTCCGACTTATTAGACCTAAGGGTACGTCTTTCCCCCGGCATGTTGTCACGAGCTGAAGCTTAGTCCTTGATGACAAGCCACGTTGTTGTGTTGCTCAGTGGGGCTTGTACAATGTGTGTGAGCAGTACGAAGACTTTGTGACAGCTACCTCGGCTTAGATAGGGGCTATACTGCGATGGTGGTGTTTGACGCTGATGAGGAGGTGATGTCAAGGTCTGGTGGTTTGCATGTCTTGGTTGAGATCGGAGAAAGGAGCGCTAGCCGGACGGCACCTAGAAGAGCCGCAAGTCGCATAGTAATCAACATTGTAATGAATCAGCCACCACATACAAACACCTGAGTTCTTCCTTGGCAATTACTGCGCATTATTCTGTCAAATCATATCTTGGGGCTGTCCAGTACATCATCATATGGGCCTCTACAGAGTATGCAAAGCTTGAGTTTTGGCAGGCTTTCGTTAACGTCTGATACATAGCGCAGTTCATGTAGATCTGAAGTCCCCAAAGATTTCCCATTACGAGAGACGGATTACATGGTGGCTATGACACTACTAGACAATCATCTAGAGCAAATATCTTTATCTGCTGCTGCAATTGCTGAGCTACCGTAAGTCCCATCCTCATCACACCTCTCCATTGACACTAAGTCCGGAAAGGTTCCCGCCTCCAAGGGTTTTCACAAACGCTCTCCTTCACCCACATGATATCACGGCTCTGATTCGGGATACTGAAGCCCATGAACGTGCCCTTTTCACTGTACACACGTCGGCGGGATCCCACAATGCTCATCACGACTATGCGCAGAGAAATACACTGTTCAACGTCAATGGCCATGTTGCTGGCAATGAGGGTAGCACCACTACTTTGCGAGCTCCGAGAAGAAACACTGCGGTGGCGAGGCTACTCGGCCAGAACATGATAGAGGAAATTCGAAGAGGTGGCGGAGGAGGTCTCAATGGTGGCATAGGCAATCCCACTACGGATGGCCGAGGAAAAGGTGAAGTCAACGTGGAGATCCTTCTGGAAGGTGCCGCAAAGTTGTGCAAAGTATAGTATGTATCACTATAACGAGGCGCCACTAGGCACGAGGCTGATTCCGGATACTAGTCCTATACCTGGAGTGCCTGAAAGGATTGCTACCCTTCGAGCGCGTTATGAACAACTCTCATCCTCGATTTCCTATCAAGAATCGCGAGTTGCGAAGCAGGCTGCAGAGCTTGACAGGATATATCGTCCAAAAGAGTTTGCCGACGATGAAGATGGTGTTGACGAGGATCAAGAAGTCGACAGAGAATCTAGGCTGTCTGTACATGCGTTAGCGAAAGAGAGTCAGATGGATGCTGTGGATATGAGGCAAGAGGAGGAAGACATCAAGGAGCTAGAAAGAAAGAAGCGCGGGTTAGAAGACCGTGTTAGTGGTATGGAGAGAGATCTTGGCGGATTGTTGCGATGAAGTCAGTTGGTGCCGAAACAACGACGATCCTTAATGCCTACCGAAGGTAGCCCTATTAGAGCTGCGGTCTTGGTGATTGACTTTTGGCCTCACGAACCCTGGACCCTGAGAAGTCCTGCGCGGATATATGTGTTCTGGTCCTGTGGAACTGGCCTCTTCTGTCAGCGCTGTGGAGCGTCGCATGAATAAATATCAAGGTAATGATGACAGAAAGTTCACTCAATGCATCTCAAGGTAAGGTCTGATCTCTCGGTGTCAGAGAGATATTAAACTTGTTAATGACTGAGTCTAGCGGTACGCTAAGTCTATTTCCAAAGAGAGGCATAAGGTACGCAGACGGACAGCAGTTGGAGGTGCTAAGGTAAGGTATGCAAAAGAAGTGAGGTCATTCCACTTTGGAACTTTACCATGTAATGCTCGACCCGGAACCAAAGGAAAACCAATGTAGGGTATCTTGAGAGGTTAACCCCTGCCGGAAGCAGAGCCATAAACTGCAATGCTTAAATCCAGGTGGATATTGTGTGCTGCAGGTCTCCAGGCCTCTCAATGTGACCGTAGGTGCTGTCCAATAACGCGTTCAAAACCGATATCCTTCCCACACGCAGCTCGTAGTGCCACTCTCTTCGACAAACACGGTGGTAACGACTGATGTTTGCACATGGGCGAGGCATAGGTCCTCTACCACGCTCGAGGTATCTCCAACAAGCTCTTGTTGCTTATGTTTTTGCTGCTGTTCGTGTATCGCACTTGCTTCCATCTTCATGGATGTGGAAGGTGCAAGGTGCGCAGGAGCGAGGATCCGATTCGTCCGCTGTGTTTCCCACTCCCTCCTGCCTGGCCTTCATGAAATCACGCACGAATTCTTCAACAATTTTCCGTCCGGCAATGAAATATGTTACGCTTGACCCGTCCTTTTTTACTGACCAGCAAGCGCTCTGCACGACGAAACGACGCAGAGGCGAGTTGACCGCCGTCCTTCGATACACCTCTTGAATGCGTCCAATTCCGGGGTAGCTCGGACCTGGACTTGGATTACTCCGATAACGCTCACGGATTGAGTCCATTATTAGATTTCCTAGCAGAGAAAACCCGAGCTCCTCCGCCAGGTAATAGATAAGGTACAGTCTGTTGATGCCGACTGGACCGGGGCGAAGGCAACCACGGTAGAGCCAGTTTACAACCGAGTCAAAGGCCTTTTCCTCTGTCCTTGGTAGTACAAATTCATCAGTTGCGGAGCTCAGTTTTGTATCCTGAAATCGCAGGCGGAGGAGTTTCGAGTGTTCACACAGGAGTCTCCTATGCACCTGGTAGACTCTTCGGTCTGCTCCCACAATGATATTGACGATATGATGACTAAGTAGGATGGCAATGTCAGAGAGCTCTAAAGAAGGGGTAATCCAAACATAGTATACGCACTCAGAAACCTCATCATTGCCCTTGGGACTCGGCGTTAAGTACTGCGATTTTGAGAATGCTGTAGTTGGCGAGCGCGTCTTGGCAGGATCATCAGTCCTGGCCTTATCCAACTCCTTGTAATCCTCACAGATCTTCGAATCGCCGCGGTCGTGAGTGCTTGGCTCAACAAGAGATTCAGTTGGAGGGCCCGGTTTCGTTTCTTGAGCCGAGGGCGAAGAATCTTGTCCAACAGAGAGTGATGAAGCACGCTTTTTGTGTGATCGACGTCGACGAGGGTCTTGTAAGCGCTCCGAGGCCTTGACATCTGTTGTCGCGGCACGTCGCGCTGTCGAATCATGCGGACCCCGAGTAACAACTTTGGGCTTGGTAGTAGTATCGCAGATTATTGCGCAACGCAGGCCTGTAGAAGTTGACAGGCCTGCGTCGTGCTTCAGAGATCCTGACGGCGATGTTCTCTCACTTGTAGCATGCTCAAAACCTTTCAGCGGCGGCGGTGGGACGAAAGGACCTGATATCTTCCGCTTTCCAAGCACCCTCTTGTTCGCTTCATCAGTCAATCTCATCAAGGCCTCCTCGCTGTTGCTCCGTCTTGTAGACTTGCCAACATATACCGGAGAGTTATGTGGAAGGATATGCTCATAAGGCGTGAACGACATCACGGCTCAATCTTCCGCTGGCTTTCAGTCCACTACCTTAACTCTGGTGATAGAATTGAGGTTCTGGAGCTGTAGTTCTGAAGGGATCAGATTTTGGGTACACGTGGTTTGTTGTCTCCTCATTCACAAGTTAGCCCTAAGGACCAAATGTGTAAACGAGAGCAACGAAAGTTGACGAACCTCTTAGCGATCACCACGACACTGCCCAAAATAGCCCTGTTCCAAGATACTCGGAATTGAGTCGCGTTACACGAAGAACATCTCAATCACTGGAAGTAAGATGGAGGTCCCATTCGCCTCCTTGACAGAGATGCCAAAAACAGCTCGAAAAATTCTCAGACACCGTCGATATTGCTCAACTCACAATACAGTGTCTTTGGACAGAATCGGCGGAGCTGAGACGCGTCTTAAATACACACATATCGCACCAAGCACGGAAGTGACTCCTGCTGCACATATGGAAGGCTCAACCGGACAACCTCGAGCGCTGAACGGGGAACACCGGAAAATCAAAAAGATTGCATGTCTAGGTTCTGGCTTTGTGGGAGGTAGGACCGATAGCTTTGCACCTTCCGATCTTGACACTCACTCTTCGTCTAGGTCCTAGCTCTGCCGTTATTGCCTTCAAAGCAGACGTTCAAGTGACTGTAGTCGACCTCAATGCTGCACGTATAGCCGCTTGGAATTCCGAAGCTTTGCCGATATATGAGCCAGGACTTTCCGAGATTGTACAGGTTGCTCGAGATGGTATCCTGTGGGAGACAGAGGTTTCTCTCGAACAGAACTCTCAGTCTTATCAACCGTGTGTTAGCTACGGCAATCTTGAAAGTTGGATCCACCATGAACGCCCAGTGCGGCCGTCTCAAGAACAGCAGTCGCCGAACCTTTTCTTCTCCACCGACATCGAAAGAGCAATTGAAGAAGCTGAGCTCATCTTTGTATGCGTTAATACCCCGACCAAAACAAACGGCATTGGAAAAGGAGCTGCAGCAGACTTAGGATACGTGGAAGCAGCAACTAGGACAATTGCAAAAGTTGCTTCCGAGAGCAAGATTGTCGTAGAGAAATCGACAGTACCTTGCAGGACAGCGCAATCCATTCGAGAAATTGTGAGTAAGCTCTTCTTCCCAGGTACATAGAGGAGACTCTTAGACCTAGCCTGATGAAACGAAATGGTGATAGCTTGAGGCCAATGCGCGCCCAGGGGTGGCATTCGATGTCCTCTCGAATCCCGAGTTCCTGGCCGAAGGTACCGCTATCGCCGATTTGCTTTACCCCGATCGCATCATCATTGGCTCGATGCCTACACCCTCCGGTTACAGGGCAGCGTCTTCTCTAGCTGGAATCTATGCTCAGTGGGTACCGCAAGAGCGGATCATAACCATGAACCTGTGGTCGTCTGAGCTGTCAAAACTCGCCGCCAACGCCATGTTAGCTCAGAGAATCAGCAGCGTCAATGCACTCAGTGCTATCTGCGAGGCTACAGGCGCCGATGTTGATGAAGTTAGCTTTGCTTGCGGTCTTGATTCTCGGATCGGCCCTCATATGCTTAAGGCAGGTCCGGGGTTTGGAGGAAGGTAAGGCTCACACTACAGGTGGATCAGGTTATCGAAAGCTGACGACTCGTCGAAGTTGCTTCCAGAAGGACATATTCAACATCGTTTATCTCTCCGAATCCTTACATTTGTATCAGGTCGCCGATTATTGGCGATCAATCATCACCATGAACGAACATCAGAAAGATCGATTCACCAAGCGCATCATATCATGTCTTTTCAACACGCTTAGTGGCAAGAAGATCGCGGTGCTTGGATTTGCATTTAAGAAGGATACCAGCGATACTCGCGAGTCACCTGCCATCACATTGGTTAGCAATTTTATCGCTGAAGGCGCGCAGATTGGGATATACGACCCTCAAGTTAAGGAACGGCAAATCTTGAACGATCTGCTGGCGGACGGCGTTGATCCGCAAAGGCTTGATTCTAGCGTTGATATCTGTCAATCTCCCTACGATGCCTGCAATGGAGCTGACGCCATCGTGGTGATGACCGAATGGGACGAGTTTAGCAACAAGAAACGCGTGAATCCTGCAGGACCACTATCGGCAGAATCGGCGATGGTTGGGCCGAACCCTAACCTCACCACAGATGCCGAATTTGCCCTAGGTATGAACGACCGTCACTTGCACACGCTTCCTGAATCGCCCCCGCTCGTTTCTGCAACATCATCACATGAGATCATAGGTGGGTACGGTGCGAGAAAGCTCGCTATGGTCAGCATCAAGGCAACAACTAGTGCCAGGGAACCACTTGACTGGGCCCGCGTATCTAGAAGCATGAAGAAGCCAATGTTCGTTTTTGATGGCAGGAACATCACCGATAGTGCTGAGCTGGAGAAACTGGGTTTCAGAGTTGAAACGATTGGAAAAGCTGGGTCACCTTCAAGAGGGGTCGAGACTCGGCATAGATGATATTTGCTAGACAAAGGGCTCGTATCTGTGCTGCGGCCGCTCGATTTGGCTGACTCGAGCCGCCACACATTGATTATGGCACGGCTTTCATCGCTCTGACCCCTCAAATGCAGCGGCTTCCAGACCTTATCAAACTTCAGGCTCGACCGGATATCCAATCGCTTCGACACTCTGTCGCAACTCGTGAATGAAGTCACTGCCCGTCCCCGAGCAACCAAAGGGTTTGCTTCTCAAGATTCAAGGTACTTGTATTGTTTTATACAAATATTTAGACAAATGTATCTGCCTATATATTGGAACACTGTCGTAAGTATTTTGACGAACCTCCTTCGCACGACGACCAATATCAGCTGTACATTTCGTAATGGAGCGAGGTAGGGGAGAATTCGCAGTTCACGCAGCCCGTCTTGGAGCTGGTGCAGCTTAATTATGAATCGGTCAATGGCAGCTACGGTTGCCCAGTCGACCAGCTGGGCAGTCTCATACCTATCAGCCACCACATCCTAAGATGTCTGTTCATTCCTTATACCTAGATTGTTCATTCGAGCACCCCAACTTCTCTGGGCTACCATGGGATTTATATATTAGCACCATAGCCTCTATTGTGAGATCTTACTGCCATCTATCTGTATGTTACATTTTTCCTGCGGCAACCCGGACATGCAACTGCAGCTGGTAGGAGTTGCCTTGTAGAAGCCATGGACGGCAATACTACGCAGATTCAGCAGCGGACGTCTCAGCCGCAATCTCTTGGGAATATCATACGAGCCGATCAGGTGCATCGATTACCTCATCTTGGCGATGAGCAGAAAACCAAATATGAACAAGGTGTAAAGCAGTTGTGGGAAGTTATCGAGTCTCGCCCCCAGAACAGCCCGGAATATCAACAAGCTTACAGCAAATTGGTCTCGGTATCGCAAAACATCAGGACAAGCATGGATCGTTGGCGGGCGCAGAACCCGACACAACAGCAACAACAACAACAACAGGGTGCCCCCAAGCAAGACTCGTTAGGTGGCCAACACAACCCCTCCAGGGTACCGAATCAAGGGCAGCAAGGGCAACCAGAAGCAACGCAGGCACTAGGGACAGCACCACCGCAACCTGTCCAACAGATGAACCCTCAAGTGAGTCAGCAAGGGCAGAATCTCCTCTTCATTGTCCCTCCGAATGTCGAAGCCGCAGGACCAGCACAAGCGGCAGACTGGTTACGCCAGACTACGGCCAAGTATGGCAAGGCTCGTCAAACGTTCGAGTCTGCATCCACCCAACTGAAAGAGCTGGCCAATAGGTCGGCGCAAGTCCAGCGAGAAGGTCGGTCGTTTAGCCCAGAAGAGATTCAGAAGCTCCAAACTCGGAAGGCGCAACTGTCGAAGATGTACTCAGACAGCAAGGATGTTCTGACACAGTTCAAGAACAATCAGGATTCTCTTAGAGCCCAGCAAAATCAACATCAGAACACAGGGCCATCCGGAGCTGGTCAGGCTGACAGCGCTCATGCGAACCAAGGATCCCACCATTCACCTATTACCACCGGCCAGCAGTCAATTCATCAGCATATGCCACCGGGTCACGGAGCACCGCACACGGTAAACTCGGCCATTGACGCTGCGCGAAGTCAAGCGAATGCGCCACTTCATCCGTCAATGAGTCCCTCTAATGCTGGTCAACAGCATCCAGGGCAAATGCCGACGTCGCAATCCGGAAGCGCTGCTCCAGGTCAACCACAACTTCCCCAGCAACCTCTGAACGTTAACACGAGCAGTAGCGCACAACAACAAACTAATTCACCGCAAACCGCGCAACCGAACTCCGCTATTCAAGGCCCACCACGACCTCTTTCCCACCAAATGGCCATGGCACAAGCCGCTCGATCATACTCGAACCCAAACTTCCAGCAGTCCACTCCACAGTCTGCAGGCTTACACTCGCATCCGCAGATCGGAAACGTTGAACAGACCAATAACAACGTGAAGATGCGAATTCCTAAAAAGCTTGACATTTCCGAACCTCAGCCGGTTGTGATGGGTCCCGCTCGACCTACCATGTCCGGAGGACCGAGTAACGGCGCGATGGGTATGATGGGTCAACCGGCCATTCCGAAGCATCCAGGTTTCGTCCTCGAGGGCGAAGGTGAAAGAGTTCTGAGTAAGAGGAAACTCGATGAGCTTGTACGGCAGGTCACTGGTGGAGGCGAATCTCTTGGTGGAGAGGGCCTGTCTGTGGAAGTCGAAGAGGTCAGTCACCAGGGTTATTATGTTCTTTTACGTCAAATTTCAGAAGGTGGACGTGTTGCCGCCAGGACGCGTCCCTTAGATTCCCAAGTAATCCATGCATTAACCTCCAGCCTGCTATCAGACCCTGTTCTGTTTCTACCTTGATGTTCCGATCATACAGCGCTCTGCTAATCTTTTTCTCAAGGCCATCCTCCAAGTAGCAGATGACTTTGTCGATCAAGTCGTTACAGCAGCGTGTCGTCTCGCCAAGCTCCGTCACGCCTCCACCCTCGAGATTCGCGACATTCAGCTGATTCTGGAACGCAACTACAACATTCGTGTGCCGGGATATGCTTCTGACGAAATTCGTACGGTGAAGAAGTTCCAGCCGGCGCAAGGATGGACACAGAAGATGAGTGCGGTGCAGGCGGCTAAGGTCACGGGTGGAAAGACTGATGTATAGAGCTATGTTTTCCCTTGAAGTCAAGGTCTTCGAGATCGTCTCTTGTTCGTTTGGCGCCGGCCCGTGGCGCAATATGTGAGTTCAGTCAGACGGGCTGGCTTTACGGTTGTCGGGGTGGAGTCACTGCCTAGATTACAACGGTGATATGCCGTTTCTATGCTATCCTTGGGCACGGGCGTCTTCTATCTGACTTGGGTGATTCGAAAGTTTTCTTTATACAATAGTCATTATGCAACATTGTATGGATGCATGAGAAATCAACTGTCCCACTGTGAATCAGTCCGTAGAAAGTTGTTCCTATTCATTTACACTATGTAGAGTATATATAGAAAATGATGACTAAGACATAAATAAAGGCACTTAATAAGAGATGAGTAAGCAATGATATCACATTCTTCTCTACTGCACAGTCACAACAGTTCACTGATGTGAATGCAGAGATTTGCTTGACATTTTATAAAATTTCTGTCTGCAATTTACATTCACATTTATTTTATCTCACTTTACATTGCTATTGTTGTTCAGTGCAGATAACAACAACTTAAATTAAAAGAAGTCTGCTTTTAATTGCATTTATAAGATTATTAATTATTTTTATTTTAAAAAAAGCTTATAAAACTCTCTTCTCAATATGTTGTCATCTTAATTTTAGTTTAAAGATTAACAATATATAAAGCTGATTAAGTGTTCTGTTTCTGATATTATTATTTTTTAATTTATAAGAATCTTTTTTTTAAACTTCTTACATAAATTATATAAGCTTATATTTCTTTTATAAGTCATCATTAAATTGCTATTCATCATTACTGAAGTTAAGACTTTTTAATTTTTCTTTTTAGCTTTATTACTTGTTTACTTTAACTTCAACTCATTATGTCATTATTACAAGTCTTTATTAAGTCATTTTTAATTATTTGTTAAAAGATGACATCACACTAATAGCAAAGCTATCATGAATTATATTTAACACTTTTCTTAACTTACAATTCTCTAGAGTACACACATACATTGTGATATTCAGTGTTTTGCAAATATAAAGAATGCACATAGACAGCAATTTAAATTTATAATCTTTAAGCTTACTTTCTTATTATGAACTTGAATCATCAGCTAAGATAATCTAAACACATATCTTTTTAAGATTTTAAATAAGAAATTACTTCACTAATCTGAGCTTATAATCTGTTAAAAGATAACATCACACTAATAGTAAAGCTATTATGAGTTATATTCAACATTATTCAGTTTTTTCTTAATATTATGTTATATCAAAACTTTCACTTTCTTCTGATTACATCTCTTTTCTATCATAAGTGTTGAAGTCAAGTCATTAACATTTCTTTAACTTTTAATAATTTTCTATAATGCATTCATTACATTATTTACTTCAATCAAGATCAGTTCAGAAGAAACAATACTTCAATATACTTTTAAAATGTTCTGTAATGAAGATATAAATAAATTTATTCATTTATAACATTTTTATATTTTATAAATTATTTTCTGAGAAAGATTTTCTTTCTTCTTTACTAAAAGCTTATATAGCTCTTTCTTTTATCTGCAATCTTATTTAATCTGAGATATAATTAAGAATTCTTTATAAAATAAACAACAGTGATTTTTTTTGTTTAAGAATCTTATTAATTTTAAAGCTTAATTATTACATTAATAATTTAGCTCATTTTAGACTGCTTTGCAGCTCTGAATTAGCTCAAAATTCATTGACATTAAAGATATGTGCTTTCATAAATTAATTGTTATAAATTAAATTTTATAGAACATACTCTGTAAACATTTTTAATGCATAAATTTTTAATGAATGAGTTTTCAATATCTTATAAGACTCAAATCATTTAATTTTAAACTTCTAAGACTTTTCATTTCATATAAGTACTCAGTCTTCTTTCTTTATAGTGCTTAACTGCACTGTTTCATTACAAATTATTTTTAATTTAATAATTTTTTATAAAAAAATTTCATTAACAGTTATTCAAACTATCTATATCTGTTCAATCTGTTTTAACTAATCTTCAAAATCAGTTTCTCTCAGCAGTTAAAGATTGTTTAAGTTGTTTAATAATTATAAATTTATCTTATACAATAAGTAGAATAAGCTCTGTTTAGTTGTACTATAAGCTCAGATTTAAGCTGCAAAAAGTATTTACAATAAGTATTTGTCTTATAATTAAGTTAATTTACTCATAAGATATTTTATAAGCATGAAGCTCAATGTTTTATTTAGATTTTCTATCTTTTCATTTATACAGAGATAATAAAGAGTCATTGTTCTATATTGAGTTCTGAGCTTTTTTAAATAGTAGATTATAACATGACTGAGAAAGTTCATATTATTATTGAATAATAACTCTCTTGATGAATTATAATTTATAAAGATTTCATCATATAGAAAATCTGCAACTGTTGTTTTCATTGCATTCAAAACAGCTTTAGTTACAGATCAATCTGTAATATAATTAATTGTTATTATAATTTAGCAGTTTTCTCAGAATATATTGAAAGAAAGTAGATACTTATGCTATATTATGTCATCTAGTGAAATCTCTAAACTGTATTGTCTATGAGCATATCTTGATTAAGAGAGTTACAGAAGAAGTAGAAAGAATATTGACTACAGTTAATGTAAATAGAGTCTTTACTTAATTTTTAATGTTAATTTTACTTTACTTTATAGAAGCAGCTAAAACACTGCTTCTCAACACTTTCACTTAATGAGACTATATCTATTGACTCTCACTGATGACAAACATCAAATAACTAAATACATTACTAAGAGTTCAACAAATCATTTAAAAGTTTAACTAATTATTAATAATAAATCTTATAAATTTAATAAATCACTTAAAAATCTATTTAAACAGAAACTTAATAAATTTATTAATAATTATCTCTTAACTGAGTACAAAGTCTATCTAAATCTGATTGTGCTTATGCAGATCACAGATATTGTAATAAAAAACATTAATGTGCTTTAACTACTTATGTATATATACATTCTTAATTAAGATCAAGACAGCTTGATTATTTTCTTTAAGCTGAATAAATAAAGATACTTGATGAGCTTTGTTTTCTTAAATGCTTATACAGTGTCAGTTGACTTCAAAATATTTACTTATATTTATATTTCTTAATATCTGTTCAAGTCAGATCTCAGTCTTTGCACATATTGATATAATTATGTATTCAGTCTCAATAATCAAGATAATAATAGACTTTTACTTTTAACTTATTTACAACACTGATTCATCTTTAAGCATATAAATACATTCTAAAATTGATTTTTAATTCTGCTTATTTAAAGCATAGTTAAAGTCAGAGTATTTAAGCATTACTTGACTTTCATTAAAACTGTACATAATACTGAGATTAATAATTAATTTTATATATTGCAGTAATTTCTTAAATGTATATTCATGATGCTCTGCAGAATTGCTGAGATATTGATTTAATCAATTTAATGTGAAGATAATGTTTAATTAAATATGAATTACTGTATATATTAAGCTTTCAATTATCTATTAATACTGTCTTTAATCTATTCTTTGATCAGTTGAGCTGACAAAACAAAAAATATTATATTTATTAAGTGAAATACTGATGACTCTATGCTTATTAAATTGTATATAAAGATTCTTTAATATCTTGTTTACATAATGAATCTGATTCAGATACAGAGTTCTCATTTTATAATTATATATAATTTAAATATTAAGAATTTTCTGTGTCTCTCTTAAGTTCTTAACTTTAAATACACTCACAAGAGCTTGCTTAAATCAAAGAATGTATAATAGATTTGTTGAAGTCACAACAATATTGTTTATATAAAGAAGCAGCATAATTCTTTTAATGTTATAAAGAAAAAAATAAAGATCAATCTTACTTTAATGAAAATTTAACTTAAGCAATTCAGTAATACATGTTTATGTTAATTCTGTGTAACTTGCTTAAGATTATAAAGACTGTGCAGTATGTACAGAATATGATTAGATACAACATTGATTTTAAAAGAAAGTGTTATATAGATTGTTTTCTTTAAAAAGAATTTCATAAAGATGTTATTAACATTTACTTGATGACACTTTAGATTTTTGAGTGCAACAATAGTCAGAAAGATTTACAGAATGTTAAACTTAATAATAAAAGTAAAGATGTTTTTATAATTAATATTATATATTTATGAAAAGTCTCTTGTCACAAATCTTGTCTTAAGCTTATTTAAGAATTTATTGATGTTTAGCTTAAGTTTAAAGACTTATTTACTGATTATAATGTTAACTTTTCTTAATGACACAGTCTCTTTTCATGTTTCATTTGCTGTCAAGACTGTCAGCTTTACATAAATAACATTTTTTTACATTTCTCTTTAGATTGAGTCTCTCACTGCTTCAGCATAGATGATAAACATTAAAATGTTAAATTTAATTACAGAGTTTTCTTTATCTATAAAGAATGTCATAAGTGTCAGCATAATTCTTAATATTTTAATTGAGAATTCATTCATATCTTAATTGTTGTCATTATTATCTTTCTTTTATTTCAGAATCTCAATGTGCAGAAAGATTCTGACTTCTTTAAATATTACTGTCTTAACTTAATTAGTATTGATCTTCTCATTAAACAACTTATTTAGATTGACTACAGTCAACTTAATTTCATGTTGTTTATCTTAAGACTTGTCAGCCTTAATCATAATTAAATTAGACTGCATCTTACTGTTTTAAGTCATAGATGTCTGATCTGAAGCTGTGATCTTCATAATGATTAACTTTTTTCATAAATGTTCAATAAATCTTTTATTTAAAAGAACATTTAATATTTATCATTGCAGTCTAAGATCAACAGTGTCTTTCTTCTTGCTTTTAGTAAACTTCACAGCATAATTTTTAATGATGTACTTAAGATCTGAAGCTTAAAGCTAATACTGCTTTGTAATTTTCTCAATGTAGTTCATAAAAACTTTTATTTATTCTCAATTTATAAATTTATTGTGTCTGTCTTTAGATAATAACTTAAGATCAATGTAGCTGTAGCATTTACATTCTTATATATAAATGTAATTGATGAATAACTTTACATCAATGAAAGCTTTCTTAAGAGTTATCTATTTGCTGTTAATTAAGAAATTAATTGCTGTTTAATTGCAAAGATAAGCATCTGTTTATGCTGTCTATACTTAAAACTTTATTGACAGTTATATTTCTTTAATTATAATGTGCACTGAGTTCTCAGTGATTCAGATAGTTCTTTTGACAACATTATTCTTAATTGACATGTAAAACACTGTGTATTACAATGTAATGTTAAAAGACTTACATTAGTCATTTAAAATGAACTTTAACATAATTGCCACTCAGTTAAGCCAGCCACCCAGTTGAGCCACCTCACTGTTGCTTAATTAACCCTTGTCAAAACACCTTGAATTATTGAGATTACCACCTCTCTAGACTAACTACATGAAAACTGAATTATTCATGAGCATTTTCTTTCAGACCAGCTTCACAAATTTAACTTTGCCTCTTAATGCATGATATCTAGCTGTTTTATCAGTCAATTTCTTTGTCTTCTTCTCTGCCTTCTGCATCATAGCTCTATTCTTGTCAACAGTAAGGACTCAGGCATTTTCAACATTCTTTTATGACTACTTCTTTCACTGTTGCTTCTGCTTGTCAAGCAGCTTCTAATTAGTTCACTGTAGAACTGTTCTATCTGTCACAGCTGTTAGAGCTGTGTCTTTTAGACCTAAGACATGTGTATGCAATGATGATGTTATATCTACTATGATCTCATTTACAAACTGATTGATTTGGGTTGCTGTACTAGGTGTGACAGCAATGTTGACTTGAACTTCATTGAAATTCATAAAGAAGGCATAGAATGAGGTCTTTGACTGAGGTAATTTTGAAATAATAATGAAAGAATTGAACAGAATAAGACCTGCATCTTATTATGCACTCAGAATGTTCTGAGTTGTGATTGCTGTTGATCTAGTCTTCTGATAGTAGTGTAGAAAGTTTAGCTTGTTGACATTGATGATCTCATAATGTAAGTGAGTATAAACACACTTCTTATAGATCTTGCTCAATGGCTCAAAGACTTTGACATTCAATGGCTGCAGCAAATGAATTGAATGTGAAGAAAGACATAAAGTCACAATGCTGTGATCACAGCAGTACTGAATAAAGTCAGTGAAGACATAACTTTCATAGTCATTCAGTACTAGTAGTCAATGAGTATCTTAAGTCTGAGTTTTAGTGTGTAGATTGAAGATCTTAAGTCACTGAAGCTCTATTGCATTAGTAGTTCAATCATTGTCACTGACTTGTAGGACAGCCTGATCATTCTTAACAGAGTTTAGTTATGTCTGCTGTATCAGCTTGCCCTTGAAAATGAAGTAGAATGAAAAAGTGATGTCATTAAATAATATACACTCAATGAGAAACACTCAGTTCTGATTGTCAGCCTGAACACTGAAAGCTTGTATTTCTGTGCATTGTACTAGAACTTTAAAGCTGTCTGTGATGCTTATTGCAAATTTCTTTTCATTCATGTTATATATGTCTGACTTCAAAATATCATGCTGAATTTGTGTAAAGTTGTATAAATCAAATCATTTTTAAATGATTTCAAGATTTCTGGCATCCTTTCAATTCTGATTGAGGTTGTAACTATACTGTGTCTTGAAGTCTGAATGTCAATGCAGAAAATTCTTATATCAATGTTGTTCTAGAGGATTCAGATCATCTTTGGCCATCATTAGGTGCTTTGTCATGAATTTCAGCTGTTCAATTTATGAAGGTCATTCTCAAGCTGTCATAGTATCAATTCATCAAATTAAAACATTCTTCTCATGCATTGACAGTCATTGTTGACCTATCTAAAAGATCTTTACTGATTGTCTTTCTTTTCAATGAGCTTGTAGAGTAGATTGAGGTAGGTCATAGATTCAAGCAATCTTGCAAAGAAAAACTGATGAATCATTGTTTAAATCAGCTAAGGCAAGACTATATTGCATGAAAATATCAGAAATTGACTTAATTGATTTATCTGAGGCCATTGTGAATGTGTGGCAATGATGAGGTGAACAACAATGTTGATGAGAATGTTTATAACTAATGAGGTGGCTTAACTGAGTGGCTGGCTTAACTGAGTGGCAAAGACATTAACTTTATTCTGTTGTTGCTTTGTACAGCAAGAATCTTTACATTAATTTGAAGTTCAGTCTTTAGCTGTCATTCTTGCAGTGTCTGTAAAATCTCATTATATTGTTTCAGCAATATCATTTATATCTTCTGAAAATAATTATCTATTATCTTCAGAAAGTACTGATATTCATTAAATAACAAGAATAATGAGTTACATATATCAATGAAGACAAAAACAAGAATGTTAATCTTTCTTTTACTTATAATGTGATCTTGCTTATTGATGAACTTAATTAAAGCATAAATTTTATATATATTCTTGTTGTTCTCAACAATGAGAATTGACTTTTCAAGAATTGTTATCTTGTAAAGATTATGTAACTTTGCAAAATCAAAATAAATAAATCATCAATATTAAAGTTTGTAAGTCTTAATCTTTCTGTTTAATGATACAGTATCAACATTTAAGAAGTTAATCATAAGATTATGCTTATAAGTCTGAATATATAAGCTTACATCTGAAGCAGTAACAGAAAAGACAGTCTTTAAATGTAATGTGTATATTGCAGATATTAAAGTAAATTCATTAAGACTCTTTGCAATATACTTAATTATATAAACTCTATCTTGTTTTAATGCTTCTATTATAGTCTTGTTGTGCTTATTATATATTTAAAGACAGTGTTAATTAAAGCTTTTATGCAATCTCATTTTGCACATTCACTTTCTTAACAGAAGATTAACTTCAAGTTTAGACATATAAAGTGTTGAACTCAGTCTTAAAGAATTTTCTGACTTAATTTATATAATAATTACTTCACAATAATGAGAATATAAATGTTCTTTTTTAACTTTAATTTGCTGATGTCTCATTTGTATGAGGAAGTCACTGAAGAGTTAAAGTTAATTAATTATGTATAAGAAGAATTCAGAATCTGCAACTCATTTAAATTTAAGCATTTTACTGACAGTCTTCTTAAACAGAGCAGCAATTTCATTATTAATTTTCTTTTTTTCTTTAAATTTAAAAAAGAAATCATCATCATTATTGTCACTAACTTCTGCATCAAAGATTCTGTATCTCTAGACTGAGTGTAGAGTCAGGTTAAGTTAAAAAAAAGTGCACTTAATCTGAACTTACACTAGAGTTTAGGTCAGGTCAGATCAGGTTTGTGCATAAATTAATTTTACTCATATCTGTACAGATTAAATCTAAGAACTCTAAGCTAGTCATTATGAGTAAGGTCAGAGCTAGAGCTCAAAAATGTGAAAGCTTATTGATATATTAGTTATAATAAATTACACCTTAACTAGTCATATAGGGATAAATTACACAGTCACAAGATATATTACTGAATAAGTTATGAAAATCATGACTTT
>JAABUJ010001144.1_pt1 | contig 41159 bp, 47 predicted proteins | sample 5559131 | NCBI WGS metagenome assembly JAABUJ01 (sample SAMN10711875, study PRJNA513366) | rock metagenome | isolation source: Antarctica rocks | place: Antarctica: Victoria Land, Mt New Zealand nord | collected 2016-01-07 | reverse complement strand
GGCACCATGCCGAGCCACGTGATCAGAGTTCTCTCGCCGATTATGCGCAGCGTTCGACCCTCGACCCGCCGCTCATCAGGCCCGACAGGTCAACGCTGCGCATAAGCCAGCGCTGCTCATTAGGCGGATTATGTTCAGCTGCTCATAACGAACCCTGCGGCGCACCGGAGAGGGTGGCGTGCCAATGCCAGTCCTCCAAATATCCGGCCTTGAGCATCCGGTCGATCAGTTGCAGGAACCGGCCGTCGTGGATCTTCTCCGCCAGGATCGACAGCATCACCTGATGATCCAGACTCCCGAAGCAGTCGGAGATGTCACCCTCGATGAACCAGTGTGTCCCCTTCCAGACCGCCGCCACCTCGCTCAGCGCGGTGTGGCAGCCCCGGCCGGGACGAAACCCGTGGGACCGGTCGGAGAACTGGGGTTCGTAGTAGGCGTCCAGCAGCAGACGCACCACCTCGGCGACCAGTTTGTCCGACCAGGTCGGCAAGCCCAACGGACGCTGCTTCCCGCTTTTCTTCGGGATGTAGATCCGCTTCACCGGCCGCCATCGGTACCGCTCATGACGCAACGCGTCGATGATCGTGCCGATCTTGGCCAGGGACATGCCGTCCACGGTTTCCCCGGTGACCCCCGGCGTCATCGCACCCTTGTTGGCATAGATGCGGCCGTAGGCCAGCAGGAACAACTGCGGGTTGAACAGCTGCCGATACAACCTGTTGATCGGCAGTCCTTTCCTACCGCGTTTGCCGATGACGTCCAGCACCGTTGCGGCGTTCTGCATTACGCATACCTCCCATCGCTGAACCTCACTGGCCACCTGTGCCCCTTTGCCCTGCGGACGGCTTTCCCGTCCTCCTTGGCAGGTCGTCACTCCTGCGACTACTACGGGCACTCCGTCGCCATAGGGCTCGCGCCCCGTAGGCGATCCCGCGGTACGTCGTCGTTGTACGTGTCGAGCACGACGTAGGCCGTCCACTCATCTCCTTGACCGCCCTCACTGGGCGACGGGCCGAACCACGAAGGTTGCCCGGCCTCACAGGTTCACGTCCGGACATGATTCGGCGTCGGTTACAAGCGTCGTTCCGACGGGTGCGCACTTTCACCACTGGAGATTGGACTTCAAGCAATCAAGCCTTGGCCATATCGCGCGGGCCTTGCGGCACCCCGCCCTGGACGCCTCCAGACGGCCACCGCTTCCCTGGCATGCTCTTGTCCCCTCGCGCTTTCGCGTCCAGGTAAACCAGGCGACCCAGAAACCTCCCTTCGAGTTCCTCCCGGCTGCGCCGGGGATACAACGACGCGCCTCACGGCGCACACCGTGCTTGCGACTTTCACCGCACACGGCTCAAGCAAGCCCATGGCGTTCGCGGGCTGCTGCAGTGCGGGGCGGTGCGTCAGCGGCATGGTGTCGCCGTTGACAGTGGGTGTGGATCAGACGGAACCGAAGTCCATCCGGCGTGCCGTCGGCCGTTGCGACGATGCGTTGGGTGCTGATCGTCTTGCGGGTCGTTCGCAGCCACATCTCCCAGTCGTGCGGGTTGTGCGGCGGCTGGTCGGCGTGCAGCAGGAGGCCTCGGCAGAGTGGACATCGTCCTTGCTGGTTCTGTAGGAGACGCGGCATGGTCGTGTTCATCGGCAGGGGCGGCCCTTTGCCAGACCGGTCGGCCCAGTAATTGGCCAGGGCGGGGTCATCCGGGGATGCACCGCCCTTGATCAACTGGTGTCGGATGATCTTCGTCCAGGAGAACTTCAGGAGGTAGGCACCGCTGTCGGGGTCACCGAATACCCATCGGTCGTTCCTGGCTTTGTTGAACCGACCGAAGTACTTGTTCACGATCCAGTGCTTCGGCTTGTTCGGGTGGCTGTGTTTGGCCCACTTGTAAACGAGGGCCCACACATGATTGTCCAGCTGGGTGAAGATTTCGCTGGACACCACCGTCCGGTAGTAGGCCGACCACCCACGCACGATCGGGTTGATCTTGCGCAGGACCGCACCGACGTTGGACCCGCGCAGGGCCCGCAGCTCGGTGCGCAGCCGTTCCCGGATCCGTCTGATGGCCGCCTGGCTGGGCTTGATCAGCAGCTTCCCGTGATAGCAGCGGACATTGAATCCCAGGAAATCGAAACCGGCGTCAGCGTGGACGATACGAGTCTTGTCCTCGTTGAACGCCAGACCCCTGGGCGCAAGCCATGCCGCCAACTGCGATTTGACCTGTTCGGCCCGTTCGCGGCTGTGACACATCACGACAAAATCGTCTGCTTATGCCGACCACCGGATTATGCCGCGATCTAGTGCGCATCTCTTTCTGGGAAAGGGTTCTCGATGGATCAGCGCGGCATAACCCTGGCGGGCTTTGGGGTCAGAGTTGGTCGAGGAAGGCCAGAACCTGGTCGGGTGGGTGGTAGCGGCCGGGGCTGGTGCCGGGCGGGATGACGCGGTCGAGGGCGGCTTGTTTGAGGGTGATATCGGCGTGCAGGTAGATCATCGTGGTGTCGATCTGTTCGTGTCCGAGCCAGAGCGCGATGACGGTGGTGTCGACGCCGGCGTGCAGCAATGCCATCGCCGCGGTGTGCCGCAGCGTATGTGGACTGATCTTCTGCCCGGCCAGTGAGGGGCAGGTGGTTGCATGTTTTGATACCAGTCGCTGCACGGCGTCGCGGCTCAGTGCTCCACCGGTTCTGCTGGTGAACAGCGGCTGGTCGGGGTCGCCGTTTCGTTCCTTGAGCCAGACACGCAGCACGGCGACGGTTTGACTGGTCAGCGGGGTGATCCGGTCTTTGCGGCCCTTGCCGTGGCAGCGCACGTGTGGCCCGGTGCCGAGGTGGATGTCCTGCGCTTTCAGGCCGGTCAGTTCCGATACCCGCAACCCGGTCTGGGTGGCCAGCAGGAGCAGGGCGTGATCTCTGCGGCCCAGTAGTGTCCTGCGGTCCGGTGCGGCCAGCAGGGTGGTGGTCTGATCCTGGGTCAGGTATCCGACGATGGCGCGGTCGCGGCGTTTCGGCGGGATGGCCAGGACTCGCTGGATGAGGGCCGCGTGTTCGGGGGCTTGCAGGGCGGCGTACCGGAACAACGCCCGGATCGCGGCCAACCGCGCATTTCTGGTGGAGACGCTGTTGCGCCGCTCGGTTTCCAGGTGGGTCAGGAATGCGCCGATCATCGGTGCGTCCAGATCGGTCAACGCCAGATCGGCGGGTTGCTTGCCCAGGGTGTGGGCGGTGAAACCCAGGAGCAGTTTGATGGTGTCCCGGTAGGCGGCGATGGTGTGCGGGCTGACCTGGCGTTGCCGGATCAGCCGGTCGGTGAAGAAACCCTGCAACAGGGTGGGCAGCGTGTTCACCGGGGCACCGTGGTGCTGTGCTCCAGCCGGGATGCGGCCAGGGTCAACAGTTCCGGGGTTGCCTGCAGGTACCAGTAGGTGGACTTCGGGTCGACATGGCCGAGGTAGGCCGACAGCAACGGTAACCGGGCGGCGGCGTTGCCGCCGTCGCGGTACCAGTCCAGCAGGGTCGCGACCGTGAAGGAGTGCCGCAGATCATGTGGGTGGGGCCGGCGGGTGCCCGGTGCGGTGCGGATCCCCGCTGCCCGCAACAACTCCGGGAAGGTGTGGTTCACCCCGTTCGGGCAGACCCGGGTGCCGCGGGTGGACACGAAGAACGCCGGGCAGTCGTGCCCCTTGCTGTCCTTGTCCCGGGCGTCGGCGTAGCCGGCGAGCGCGGTCACGGTGCTGGCATGCACGGGGATCTGCCGGGACTTGCCGAACTTGGAATCCCGGATCGTGATTACGGCCGCGGGCAGGTCGACATCGACCCGGTCGAGTCGGCACGCTTCCCCGATCCGCATGCCGGTGACGGCGAGCAACCCCAGAAGACACCGGTAGGTCGCGCCGCGCAGCGACGGCGTCAACCCGCCGGCGGCCTGCAGCAGGGCCTGGATCTCATCGGGTGAAAATAGATAGGGAGTCGTCCGCCGGTAGAAGCCGGGTAGCGCGCCAGCTGGGGGTATTTCAGTGGCCGGGTCGAACGCGGCCAGATGGCGGGCGAAGATCCGCACCACCATCAACCGCCGCGCCCACCACAACCTGTCGTGGCTGCGGGGGGTGTCCACCGCCCACGTCACCGCAGCGTCGGTGCTGATGTGTTCGCACTGGTGCTGCTGGCAGTAGTCGACGAACCCCATCAGGATCTGGGCCTGGCTCGACAGCTTGAACCCCAAAGCGCGGCGCATCACCAGGTATCGGGTGGCCGCTTCGCGCAGGTCAGTCACCTCGCACCGCCCGGCCAGGGCCGCGCCAAGAGGCTCAACGCGGCGTGGTCGACCTTCGCGTAAACCGCCGTGCTGAGCTGGTTGCGGTGCCGCAGCACCTGCGCCACCTGCGCCAACGGCGTCCCAGTCCGGAGCAGATCGGTGGCCAGGGTATGTCGGAGCCGGTGCGCGCCCAGCCGCGGCATCCCGGCCCGGGCGCAAGCCCGCACCACGATCTGACGCACCGCCGCCGCCGTCAACGACACGCATGGTTTGCGGACCCGGACGAACAAGGCACGGCCATCAGGCTCGGGTCTGCCGCCGGTCAGGTAGGAAACCATCGCGGCACCAACGTCGGCGGGCAGCGGCATCGGCTCGACCCGGTTGCCCTTGCCGCGGATCGACAACCGGCCCGACCGCCAATCAACATCGTCCACACTCAACGCTGCGACCTCGACGGTCCGTAAACCCAACCGCGCCAACAACATCAACACCGCGTAGTCGCGGCGCCCGACGACGGTGGCCAGTGCGCAGCTGTCCAACATGGCCTGCACCTGCGCGGTCGTGAGCGCGCGGGGCAGCGATGCTCCCCGCCAACTCGCTACCGCCGGGACCGCACCGACCAGCGACCCCGGGATCAACCCGGCCACGTGCAAGTACCGCAAGAACGAGCGCACCCCGGTGACCATCGCCTTCGCCGACCCCACGTTGCGGTCCCGGCAGTAGTCAACGAAGAAGCCGGTGACCTGCCCGGCAGACAGCCCCGCGAGTACCGATTCCACGGGGCCCGGCAGTTCCGCCAGGAACACCCTCGCATCGAGCAGATAACAACGGACCGACTCCGCCGCCAGCCCCCGCTCGTCGACCAGATACTCCCGATACCGTTCCAACATCAACACCACGGCGTCGTTCCGCGCCGTGGCCGCGCCGTGGCCGAGTTTCGCTTGTGTAGTCACTGTCTCCTCCTTGATCGGGGCCCGTTGCCCACATCAAGGAGACCCCCGAACCCCGCCACAGAGTTCCGAGTTATGCCGAGCCCAACGATGGCCACAACACTGTCACCCGCACCGATGCACCCACACGCGGCATAATCCGGTGGTCGGCATAAGCGGACGATTTCGCTGTGTTGGTGCACGGCTGCCGGGATGACGTGCTGGCCTTACGCGAAGAAATCGCAGTGGTGTTGGCCACCATGGGTTTGTCCTTCTCGGAGGGTAAGACCCGGGTGGTCAGCATGGCTGAAGGATTCGACTTCCTGGGGTTCCACATCCAGTGGCGCCGCAAACCGGGAACGAACACCTGGCACGTCTACACCTTCATCGCCGACCGCCCCATTCGGTCGTTGAAGGCGAAGATCCGTGCCCTGACGGACAGGAAGTCTCAACAAAATCCAGGGGCCGTGTTGACCCGGCTTGGCCAGGTCCTGCGCGGTTGGTCCACCTATTTCCGGCACGCAGTGTGCAAGCACACCTTCGGTCGATTGGCCCATTTCATCTGGTGGCGGATCGTCCATTGGCTGCGTACGTTGCACCGCTGGGGATGGAAGGACTTCCGACGCCGGTTCACCACTCCCACCGGGACGTGGAAACCGCTGTCGGCCGACGGCATCACGCTGTTCAACCTCGAAGCGGTCCCTGTGACCCGCTATCGATGGCGCAGCAGCCACATCCCGTCGCCCTGGGCTTTGACACCCGCATAACGGAAGTCGCCGTGGAGAGCCCGGTGCGGTGAAAGTCGCACGCCGGGTTCGGTAAGCGGCCTGGGGAAACGGGACGGGAGCAATCCCGTCACCGCGCCCCAGGCCGACTTAACCGCGTATTGAATATATTGATCGACGCTGCGGCTTTGTCCTGGATCCACCGATGGGAACGTCAAGGCGGCGGGTCGTGACAGCGAGAATGCTCTAGCCTCAGGCGTTCTGAGGGCCGTCTTCCTTCTGCGCGATAGGTCTGTTGTTGCACAACTCCCGGGCGTACACCTCGAGCATCTTCCGATCCCGGTGCCGGTCTGCCGCATGAAGGATTGCCCGTCGTCACCGGCCCGGAACGCTGTGAATCTAAAGTTACTTGGCACCGTTTGCTCGCTTGGGTTTCAGCGGCCCCGGTCGGATTCACGGTGTGAATTGCCACATTAGTTGGCATCTTTTGTCCACGCTAAACGGCACGGTCTCCACCACACGCACGCCCAACCGGGGTACTCGATGGGCTTGTACGCCCAGGTCAGATGGCTGCAGTGCGGCATCGGCGCAGTGACCATGCGGCCATTTAATGTGGCGAGACTAGACTAGCTCATGGGTCAATCTGATCGAACGGTGGTCCAAAGAACTCACCGACAAACGCTTGCGCCGCGGCGTGTTCACCAGCGTCGCCGATCTCAACGCCGCTATCACGACCTGGGCCCAACACTGGAACGAGAACACCATTCATCTGGAAAGCCACGGCCGACGACATCATCACCAAGGTCCGGCGCGGCCGTGCCACACTCAACCAGATCAAGTTACAGACAAACCACTAGGCCTATAGGGTCCTGGGGTGGGCAGCGAACCCGTCCCCTCGCAGTCGATCACCCGGCAGGTGCTGGCCGATCACGTCTACGAGGCCGTACTGGCCGCCCTGATGGACGGCCGGTACGAACCCGGGGCTGGACTGAGCATCGACGGGCTGGCGCGCGACCTGGCCGTCTCCCCGACCCCGGTCCGGGAGGCACTGGCCAGACTCGAGGCCACCGGCTTAGTGCACCGGGTGGCACTCAAGGGCTACCGGGTGGCGCCGCTTTTCACTCCGGACGAGCTCGCCCAGCTGATGGCGGCCCGGATCGTGATGGAACCGCCGAACGCCGCCGCGGCATGCACCCGGGTCACCCCGCAGATGATCGCGTCGCTCGAGCGGGCCGTCACCGACCTGCGGACGGCGCCCACCGGGCCGTCGTACGCCGAGTACCGGGACTACTGGCAGGCAGACGAACGGTTCCACCGAATCATCGCCGAAGGCGCGGGAAACCGCTTCCTGCTGACGGCCTACAACAGCCTCGGCGGCCAGGTGCAACGGTTCCGCTTCTTCAGCGGCCTTGGCGTCACCGACGCCCGGTTCGCCATCGACGAGCACACCCGGGTGATCGATGCCTTCCGCGTCGGCGATCCGGAGGGCGCCCGGCTGGCCATGCTCGAGCACATCCGCGGCGTTCAAAGACGCTCCGTCCAGGATGCCCTCGCGCACGGCTGACGGCACCTGCCTGGATTCCCGGCCTTGAGGTTCCCGGCCTTGACACGGGCCTGATGGGCATGGAGCCTATAGGAAATAGGACCGCCTCCCGTGATCTCAGCAGGGATGCCCGTACCGATTCCTGAAGAGGACCAATGGCGTCGATCTTCGATGACCCGGCGACCTTCGCCGACGATGCGCTGGACGGATTCGTCGCCGCCAACGCGCGGCACGTCGCCCGGGTGGACGGGGGTGTGCTCCGCTCCACCGAAATGACCTCAGGCCAGGTCGCCGTCGTGATCGGCGGCGGTTCGGGTCACTACCCTGCCTTTGCCGGCTTGGTCGGGCCGGGCCTGGCGGCGGCCGCGGCATGCGGCAACATCTTCTCCTCGCCGGCCGCCGGGCAGGTCTACCGCGTTGCCAAGGCCGCCCAGACCGGCGGCGGTGTGCTGCTCAGCTACGGCAACTACGCCGGCGACGTCCTGCACTTCGGTCAGGCCCAGCAGCGACTGCGAACCGAGGGCATCGATACCAGGACCGTGCTGGTGACCGACGACATCGCCAGCGCGCCGGTGGAATCGGCCGGGAAGCGGCGCGGGATCGCCGGTGACCTCACGGTCTTCAAGATCGCCGGAGCGGCCGCGGAAGCCGGCGCCGACCTCGACGAGGTGGAACGCCTGGCCCGCAAGGCCAACGACCGCACCCGTTCAATCGGCGTGGCCTTCGCGGGTTGCACCCTGCCGGGCGCGGACGGCCCGCTGTTCACCGTCCCGGCCGGAAAGATGGCGCTGGGACTGGGGATCCACGGCGAGCCGGGAATCTCCGAGCACGACATGCCCACGGCGTCCGAACTGGCCGACCTGCTGGTCGACACGCTGCTCGGGGAACGCCCGGCCGGCGCCGGCAACGCGGTCGTGCCGATCCTGAACGGGCTGGGCGCGGTCAAGTACGACGAGCTCTTCCTGCTCTACGGCAAGATCGAGACGCGTTTGCGCGCTGCGGGTCTGACCGTCGTGGAGCCCGAATGCGGAGAGCTGGTAACCAGTCTGGACATGTCCGGGCTGTCCCTGACTCTGTTCTGGCCGGACGAGGAACTGGCCCCGCTGTGGTCCGCGCCTGCCGACACCTCGGCGTTCCGCCGTGGGAACACCGACCCGCGCCCGCTGCGGGACACCACCGCGATCGCCACCGAATCGGCAGTCGAGGAGCAGGGGACGCCGGCATCGATCCGGGCCGGTCAACTGGCCGGCGCGGTGCTGCGCACTGTGGCCCGGGTGGTGGCCGACAACGAGGACGAGTGGGGTCGGCTCGATGCCGTTGCGGGCGACGGTGATCACGGCATCGGGATGCGGCGCGGCGCGGACGCCGCCGACGCCGCAGCGGGCACCGCCGTCGAAGCGGGTGTCGGGGTGCGCTCGGTGCTGACCGCCGCTGGCGAGGCCTGGAGCGAGCGGGCCGGTGGCACCTCCGGCGCGCTGTGGGGCACCGGGCTGATCGCCGCCGGCGCCGCCCTCGGCAATGCCGAGAGCTACGGGCCCTCCGAGGTCGCTGTTGCGGCCTCGGCGTTCGGCACCGCGATCCGCGAGCTCGGCGGCGCCCAGCCCGGTGATAAGACCATGGTGGACGCGCTCGTCCCGTTCGTCGAGACCCTGGCACGGTCCACCGAGGCCGGAACTGATCTGCCCCAGGCACTGTCCGACGCGGCTGCCGCCGCCGTCCGGGCGGCCCGGGCCACGGCCGACCTCCGTCCGAAGCTGGGCCGGGCCCGGCCCCTGGCCGAGAAGAGCGTCGGGCACGCCGACCCGGGGGCCACCTCGTTCGCCCGGATCGCCGCCGCCCTCTCCGACGCCCTGCCCGCCATCAGCGAAGGGAAATGACCCGATGACAACCGCAGTTTCGACAGAGTCCCCCGGCGCCGTCCACGACCCGGCCGCCGGTCACCCACCGGCGCGCCGCTTCGCGGTGGTCGGCTCCGGGTACATGGGCGGCGGTATCGCCCAGGTGCTCGCGCTCGCCGGGGCCCGAGTCGCCCTGTCCGATGTCAGCGCCGAGGTCGCCGCCACCAACCACGAACGCCTGCTGCAGGAGTCCGCCACCTTCGAGGCCGACGGGCTGTTCGCCGCCGGCTCCACCGATATTCTCCGGCAGAATCTGTGGGCCGCTTCCAGTGTCGAGGAGGCAGTGGCCTCGGCGGAGTTCGTCGAGGAAGCGGTGCCGGAGATCCTGGCTGTCAAGCGCGAGATCCTGGCCCGAATCGGCGCGGCCGCCCCCGCCACCGCGATCATCGGATCCAACACCTCCACCATCTCCATCGCGGCGATGGCCGACGCGGTGCCGAACCCGCAACGGTTCCTCGGCGTCCACTTCTCCAACCCGTCGCCGTTCATCCCCGGCGTGGAGATCATCCCGCACGCCGGTACCTCAGCCGAAACCATCGAGGCCGCGCGTGATCTGGTCCATGCCAGCGGAAAATCCACTGCAGTGGTCAAAGATGTCACCGGGTTCGTGCTGAACCGGTTGCAGTACGCGCTGTTCCACGAGGCCACCCAGTTGGTGGAGGACGGGACGGCGTCCGCGGACGACATCGACACCCTGGTCCGCACCACATTCGGGTTCCGGCTGCCGTTCTTCGGCCCCTTCGCGATCGCCGACATGGCCGGTCTGGACGTCTACGACTTCTGCTACAAGTCCCTGCAGACCGGCTTCCCGGAGCGGTTCGCCACCCCGCAGATCCTGAGCGACCTGGTGTCCGCCGGCAAGCTCGGTACCAAGACCGGCGCCGGATTCCTGGACGTCCCGGCCGAGCGCATCCCGGACCTGATCGCCTACCGGAACAAGGCATATGTGCTGATGCAGAAGCTGATCGAGGACCTCGGCCCGGCTCCCCTTCACTGATCCAGAACTGCACTGATCGGCCGGAGCACCACCCGGCCCCGGAACCTTCCATACACGGCATCACCGCGCCCGCACCCCCGTGCGCTGCCCCAGCGAGAGGAACCACCCATGACGGCATTCCCCGACCAGCGCACGGTGATCGTCACCGGGGCTGTCTCGCCCCGAGGCATCGGGCGGGCCACGGTCGACTACCTAGCTGCCCTGGGATGGAACATCGGCATCATCGACCTCGACGATGCCGCCTGCCAGCAGGTCGTCGCGCAGGTCAGGAGTCAGTTCGGGGTGCAGGCGGCGGGCGCCGGCGCCGACATCTCCGACGAGGCGTCCGTACGGGCCGCAGTCGACCGACTGGAGAGCCAACTCCCGCAGTTGGTGGCCTTGGCCAACGTCGCCGGGGTGAGCTCCCCGGTCGGCTATCTCGAACTCGACGCGGCGGAATGGGACCGGGTGCTGCGGATCAACCTGAACGGTGTTCACTACGCCACCCGCCGCGTCGCGGAATCGCTGGTGCGCAACGGCATCGGCCGCATCGTCAACATCTCGTCGGTGTCCGCGCAGCGCGGCGGCGGCACGTACAGCAAGACCCCCTACTCGGTCGCCAAGGCCGGCGTCATCGGGCTGACCCGGGCCACCGCGCGGGAGCTCGGCCCGTACGACATCACGGTCAACGCCATCTCCCCCGGACCCATCGACACGGACATCATGGGCGGCACCCTCACCGACGACCGCAAGGCCGCGATGGCGGAGGACCTCGTCGTCAACCGCGTCGGCACCCCTCGGGACATCGCCGCCGCCATCGCCTTCCTGATCTCCGAGGACACCGGCTACATCAGCGGCCAGACGCTGAACGTCGACGGTGGCCTGTACATGCACTGAGTCACCCCATCTCAGGACCGGGGCCGCGGCCCCGAGGAAAGGATCGTCCATGAACACCTCCGCGTCATCGAACTGGACCAGGCAGCGCCTGCTGTTCCTGCTCGCCGGGATCGCCGTCGTCATCGTCGGGATCCTGCTGATCGCGTTCTACCGCTGACCCACCGATCGTCCCCGGCCACCCGTACGGGAACGGCCGGCCCCTGCCGCTGGGGACCCGGCGACCCCACCGTGAAACAAAGGAGTTTCCCAATGTCCTCGCCCGTGATGAAATCGAGCAGGGAGCTACTGGCTGCTCCCGTGCTGAAATCGGCGATCTCCAAGACGGCCCGCAGGCTGATGCCGATGATCGTGCTGCTGTACGTCGTCGCGTTCCTGGACCGGTCGAACGTCGGTTTCGCCCAAGCCGCCCTGGGCGTGGACCGCGGTGTGTCCGCCGGTGCGTATGCGCTGGGTGCCGGCATTTTCTTCATCGGTTACGCGATCTTCGAGATTCCCAGCAACCTGATGATGCAGAAGATTGGTGCCAAGATCTGGCTGGCCCGAATCGCGATCACCTGGGGCCTGGTCTCGGCCTCCTTCGCATTTGTTCAGGGCCCCAATTCTTTTGTGGCCATGCGTTTCGTACTCGGCGTCACCGAGGCGGGCCTGTTCCCCGGCATCATCATGTACCTGGCCCTCTGGTTCCCGAACAAGGTCCGGGTGCAGATGTTCGCCATCTTCTACCTGGCACAGCCGTTCTCACAGCTGGTCGGTGCCCCGCTGTCCGGTTGGCTGCTCAACGTCGGTGACCGCATCCCGGGGTGGCATGGCTGGCAGTTGATGTTCGGTGTCGAGGGTCTGCTGGCGGTGGCGGCCGGTATCGCGGCGCTGTTCTTCCTGATCAACGGTCCGGAAAAGGCCACGTTCCTGTCCGTGCCGGAAAGGGACGCGCTCCGTGAGGTGATGGCGCTGGAGCACTCGACCAAGCAGGAGTCCGGTCCGAACGGGATTCTCGCCGCGATGCGCAACGGCCGGGTCTGGTACTTCACGATCATCTACTTCTGCCTGCAGGTCGCGGTGTACGGCGTGACCTTCTACCTGCCGACGCAGGTCTCGGAGCTGACCGGCACCAAGGTGGGTTTCAAGGTTGGTCTGCTGGTCGCCATCCCGTGGTTCTTCGGGATCTTCGCCTGTTACTTCATCGGCAAGGCGGCGAACACGGTACGCAAGCGTCGGCAGTTCGGCACCGTGCTGTTCCTGACCACCGGCCTGTGCATCTTCGGGTCCGCCTGGGCCGGCACCAACCACCAGCCGGTCATCGGGCTGATCTTCATCACCCTCGCCGTGTGCAGCTTCCTCGGTGTCGGGCCGGTGACCTGGGCCTACCCGACGGCGTTCCTGGCCGGCACCGCCGCGGCCACCGGTATCGGGCTGATCAACTCCCTGGGCAACCTCGGCGGATTCGTCGCGCCGATCCTGCGCACCGATGTCAACTCGATGGCCCACTCCACCACCGGGTCCGCGGGCATCTATGCGCTGGGCGTCCTGCCGTTCCTGGCCGCAGCGATGATGTACTTCACCCGCCGCTTCTCGAACAAGGCCGACGCGCTGCTCGACTGAGCAAGCTCGTCGAGCAGGAGAGAGGCGATCCGCATGGCCGCAACACATTCTTCGGTTTCCGGGCCCACCGCCGTTTCGGCGGAGGAGGTCCTCCACGCCGCCCCGCCGCCGCGGGTCGAACCCGGTGCGCGCGAGCGTATCCGGCAGTCGAACATCCAGCACGGGTACCGGATCGCCGTCCTGGACGATGATCCGACCGGCTCGCAGACGGTGCACGACGCCCAGGTCGTCACGGTGTTCGAACCGGCCGAGTACGCAGCGGGTCTGGAGACCGCGGGTTCGACCTGCTTCATCCTGACGAATTCGCGTAGCCTGCCCGAGGGGCCAGCCGCCGAACTGAGTCGCCGGGTGGCACAGGATCTCTACCGACTCGGCGACACCTGGGGCACCGCACCGGAGATCGTCAGCCGCAGTGATTCCACGTTGCGCGGGCACGTACTGGCAGAGGTGGCGGCGATCGGCGAAGCGCACCGGGAGGTCACCGGCCGCGACGTGGACGGGGTGCTCCTGGTACCCGCGTTCTTCGAGGCCGGCCGGTTCACCGTCGGTGACGTGCACTGGGCCACCGTCGATGGGCGGCCGGTCCCGGTGGGCGAGAGCGAATTCGCGAAGGATGCCACCTTCGGCTACCGCTCCTCGAACCTGCGGGATTTCGTGGCGGAGGTCAGCGGCGGCGCCATCGCCGCCGACCAGGTCCGCTCGATCAGCCTGGACGACATCCGGGTGGGCGGCCCGGACAGGGTGGCGCAGCTCCTGGCGGACACCGCCGACGGCGCGTTCGTCGTGATCAACGCCACCGGCTACGACGATCTGGAGATCGTCGTCCTCGGACTGCAAGTCGCCAAGGACGCCGGCAAGCGCTTCCTGTACCGCACGGGTCCCTCCTTCGTCCGGGCCCTGGCCGGTCTGGAGCCGCGTGAACCCCTGACCGAACAGGAGATCTCGGCCGAGACACCGACGGCGGCGGGCCGGCACGGCCTGGTGGTGGTCGGGTCCCACGTCGGGCTGACCAGCCGGCAGGTGGAGGTCGCCCGCAGCCGGGGCGGTCTCGCCGAGATCGAGCTGGATGTCCCGACGTTGGTCGATCCCGCGACGCGCGACGCCCATATCGCGGCCACCGCCGTCGCCGTCGTCGAGGGCCTGCAACGGTCCGACGCGCTGCTGTACACCAGCAGGGACCTGATTCTCGGACGTGATCCACAGGACAGCCTGGCCATCTCGCGATCGGTGTCCACCGCGGTGATCGAGGTGGTGCGGCTCGCCCTCGCCGGGCACCCCCGGTGGGTGATCGCCAAGGGCGGCATCACCTCGCACGACGTGGCCGTCCGTGGGTTGGGGATCCGCCGGGCAACCGTCCTCGGACAGCTCTTCCCGGGTCTGGTCTCCGTCCTCCGGCCGGTCGAGGCCGCCGCCGGGGCGGTCGGCGTGCCGTACGTGGTCTTCGCCGGGAACGTCGGCGACGAAGGCACTCTCGCCGAGGTGATCGCCAGATTCAGCACCGGACCCGGCGAACCGGCCGCGGCCCCGGAACCACCCGCGCAATCGCTTGCAAGTTCAACCATTTCGAACCCGGGAGATCATTGATGAGCACAGTGGGATGGGTGGGCCTGGGTGCGATGGGTTCCCCGATGGCGGTGGCGGCCGCGCGGGCCGGTCACCAGGTGAAGGCCTTCGACGTGGTCGCGGGCCGGGCCCAGGAGCTCGCCACCGACGGGGTCAGCGCCGCCGGATCGGTCGCGGAAGCCGCCACCGAGGTGGACCTGCTGGTGGTCATGGTGGCCACCGCCGGGCAGGCCGAGTCCGTGCTGTTCGGCCCGGACCCGGCAGCGGGGGCGTTGCGCCGGGGCGCGGTGGTGCTGCTGATGGCCACCGTCGGTCCCGCGGCGGTGGAGTCGTTCGCGTCCCGCCTGGCCGCCTCCGGCGTCGAACTGGTCGACGCGCCGGTGTCCGCGGCCCGCCCACTGCTGGACGCGCTGGCCTCCAACGCCCCGGTGGTCGGCGGTGCGGCCGGTGTGGGCCAGAAGGTCAAACTGGTCAACCAGCTGCTCTGCGGTGTCCACATCGCGGTGGCCGGAGAGGCTCTCGCGTTCGCCGAGGCGCTGGGCCTGGACGCGGCGGCCACCTGGGAGATCCTCCGGCACGGCGCGGCCGCGTCGTTCATGTTCGGCGACCGCGGATCCCGGATGGTGGACGAGGGCAACACCGAGGTGCGCAGCGCCATCGACATCTTCGTCAAGGACATGGGTCTGGTCACCGACGCCGCCCGCGCCGGCACCTATCCCGCGCCGCTGGCCGCGGTGGCCGAGCAGCTCTACCTGTCCGCACGCCGGGCCGGTCTGGGTCGCGCCGACGACTCGTCGGTGATCCAGGTGCTGCGCGGCACCGCGTCCCGATCCTGAAACCCTTCCGACAGCACAGGAGAACCAGATGAGCGTCGTCGAGACCAGTCAGCCCACCGTCGCCACCCCGGGCGGCGCCCCGCTGACCCGGGAGAACTGGCCGATCGCCGCGGCGATGATCCAGTACCCGGGCGTGCTGCCGGACGGCACGACCACCCAGGACCAGCCCGCCCAGGCGTGGGCGGACACCCTGGCAGACGTGGTCGACGCCGGGTTCACCGAGGTCGACCCGACCGACTCCTGGCTCCGGATCGCCGATCTCGAACCCGCCCGGCTGCGCGAGTTCCAGGACGTGGTCGCCGCGGCCGGCCTGACCATGCCGGCGATCTCGACGGCCAGGCGCAGTGTCGTCGACCCCGATCACGGCGAGGAGTACCTGGCCTACGGTCATCGGGTCATCGACACGGCCGCCGCCATCGGCGCCTCCATCGCGTCCTTCGGCTTCTTCCGCGCACTCAACCAGGCACAGAAGGAGGCCTTGTGGTTCTGGACCGCGCAGGGCCCGGTCGACTCGCCGGAACCCGAGGCCTGGGATCTGGCGGTGCGGCGCATCCGCGAACTCGGCGAGCACGCCGCGCAGGTCGGGATCGCGGTGTCGCTGGAAATGTATGAGGACACCTACCTGGGCACCGCGGACAGTGCAGTGCGGTTCGTCCGGGACGTCGACCACCCGGCGGTCGGGCTGAACCCGGATCTGGGCAACCTGCAACGGCTGCACCGGCCGGTCGAGCGGTGGGAGGCGATGGCCGAAAAAACCCTTCCGTACGCCAACTACTGGCATGTGAAGAACTACCTGCGGACCGAGGACGCAACCACCGGAACGATTGTCACCGCGCCGATCCCGATGGACAGTGGGGTCATCAACTACCGCAAGGCGATCAACCTGGCGCTGGGCTACGGGTTCCGCGGCGCGTTCTGCACCGAGCACTACGGCGGGGACGGCCTGAGTGTCAGCGCCACCAACCGCGAGTACATCCGGCGCCTGCTGCCGGTGACCACACCGCGCCCGTGACGCCGGTGACGCTACTGCCAGCCGTGCCGGTCCCGGTGGTGGGGATCAGCCTCAAGATGTACCTGGACCGGGCTCATACCCGGGCCTACCTGGACCAGCTGGTGCGTATCGGCGCCGAGTTCGGCCTGGCGCGCGGCGGGATGGACGTGTTCGTGCTGCCCGGATTTCTCGAGATCCGTGAAGCCGCGGTCCTTCTCGCCGGATCCGGTATCGCCGTCGGCGGTCAGGACGTGTGCTGGGCCGACGAGGGCGCCTACACCGGCCAGGTCTCGGCACCGATGCTGGCCGACGAGGGGTGCCGGTACGCGGAGGTGGGGCACGCCGAACGTCGCCGGATGTTCGGCGAGGACGATGCGATGACCGCGGCGAAGGCCGCGGCCGCCGCACGGTCCGGACTGGTGCCCGTGGTGTGCGTGGGCGAGGAGCGCCGGGTTCCGGCGCCAGAGGCGGTCGCTGCGACGCTGCCGCAAGTAACCACCGTGCTCGAAGCGCTGCCGCCCGGCTCCGAGGTGCTCTTCGCCTACGAGCCGGTCTGGGCCATCGGGGCCGACCACCCGGCGCCGGGTGATCACGTGGTCGAGGTGGTCACCGGCCTGCGGGCTGCCGTTGCCCGCCCCGACCTGCGGTGCCGCTTCGTCTATGGTGGAAGTGCCGGTCCCGGAACGTTTTCCGCGCTGAAGGGGCTCATGGGGGGCGGGAGCCCGGTGGACGGGTTGTTCCTCGGCCGGTTCGCCCACGATCCGCAGAACCTGCGGCAGATCCTCGCCGAGGTCGCGGATGCGGCGAATGTGCTGACCACCCCGGGCGCGGGCGCGGCACCGACCAATTGACCGGAACCGGAAAGGACATCGGATGAACGAGAACAAATGGCGGATCGTGGTCGGCAGTGACGAGGCCGGATTCGATTACAAGGAGGCCCTCAAGGCCGACCTCCAGCGTGACCCGCGGGTGGGCCAGGTGATCGACGTCGGCGTCGCCTCCGCGGAGACCACCGACTACCCCCACGTCGCGGTGGAGGCGGCCCGCCGGGTGGCCCGCGGCGAGGCCGACCGGGCGCTGCTGGTGTGCGGCACCGGGCTCGGCGTCGCGATCAGCGCCAACAAGGTGCACGGGATCAGGGCGGTCACCGCTCATGATGGCTTCTCAGTCGAGCGATCAGTGCTGAGCAACGACGCCCAGGTGCTGTGTTTCGGGCAGCGGGTGATCGGGCTCGAACTGGCCCGCCGGCTCGCCGGCGAATGGCTGGACTACCGGTTCGACCCGGCATCGGCCTCGGCCGCCAAGGTGGACGCCATCCGGGGTTACGAGACCGGATCCGCCGACACGGCCGCCGAACTTGCCTCAGACGAGGACCTGGCCCGTGCCGCCTGCGACTAAGTCCCGCGGCCCGAGCAGCGACGGACCCAGCCGGCTGCAACCGGCGGCGGGTGACGCTGGTTCCGCCGCGCAGTCCGCCGCTTTCCGCCGGGTTCTGATTCAACAGTAAGGACGTCACCATGACCGGCAGCATCCCCGCCAGCCCGCTGCCTCCCGCCAACGACGCCGTGCTCGTCACCGGCGGCACCTCCGGGATCGGCCTGGCAGTTGCCCTGCGGTTCGCCGCCCAGAGCAGCGCCGTGTTCGTCCTCTCCCGGCGCGGCGACAGCGGACTGGACGACCTGGACCGGCAGGTGTCCGAACGGGGCCTGACCCGGCCGACCGTGCTGCAGGGCGACGTCGCCGACCGGGACCGCCTGCTCGCCATCGCCGGCGAGCTGGCCCGGGACGGGGTGCCGCTGCGCTCGGTGATCGCCTGCGCCGGGACGAACGTCCGGCAGCCCGCCCTCGAGGTCGCCGACGACGCGGTGCGCCGGATGATCGACGTCAACCTCTACGGGGTGTTCCAGACCTTTCAGGTGTTCGCGCCGCTCGCCCTGGCCCGGCCCGACAGCCGGTTCATCGCAATCAGCTCGTTCAACGCCCTGCACGGAACCAAACTGCGGGCCGTGTACAGCGCGACCAAGGCCGGCGTGTCGGGGATGATCCGGGCGCTGGCCGTCGAGTGGGGGCCGGAGGGCGCCACGGTGAACGCAGTGGCCCCGGGCGTCATCGACACGCCGTTGACCCGCACCTATCTGGAAACCCACCCGGAACGGGCCGACGCCGCGGTCGACCACAGCTCGGTCGGCCGGCTGGGCACCGTCGAGGACGTCGCCGATGCGGTGACCTACCTGGCCAGCCCGGGCGCCTCCTTCATCACCGGCCAGACCATCGCCGTCGACGGCGGACTGACTTCGGGTAGCTCCTGGTGGTGATCCAGTGCTGATCGAGCACTGACCAGGATCGGCCAGCACTGACCGGCACTCAGCGGGGCGGGCTCGACCAAGCAGGTGTGGCGGGCAGCCACCAGCTTGTTCACGTGCTGGCACAGGTTGTCCCACATGTGCCACCTGTCGGCCACCTGCACAGCCTGCGGTGCACCGTCACGGGCACCGTCGGCGTAACCGCCGGCGCGGTCCCGGCAGATGATCTGGACACCGGGGTGGGCACGCAGCCAGTCGGCGAAGTCCCCGGCCTCCCGACCGTCCAGGACATCCACCGGCCGACTCCCGTCGCCGAGGGTCGACCAGCACCGTCCCGTAGTCGCGTCCGCGGCGCCACGCGAATTCATCGACACCAAGCACTATCACCGGCCCGACCGGCGGGTCCGGCGAGCGGCGGATCCGGCGCAGCAGCGTGGAGCGGCTGACCGGCATACCCAGCGCGGTAGCCAACCTCGACCCGGCCCTCCCGGCCAAAGCGAGCGCGATGGATGCCAGAGCATCTTGCAGTCCGGCGCTGCGTTGCGCGTGCCGCTCGGTCAGACCCGGGATCTGCTCGACGAACGTGCCGGTGCGGCAGTCATCCTGGTCGCAGAAGAACCTGCGTGCCGTCAGCCACACCACCGTCGGCTGCCCGGCGACCGGTAGATCTGCCAGGTGGCGGCGGTAGGTGCTGTGCACCCGCCTCGACACACGCCGGCACCGGACGCATCGCGCTGCCCGCGCCCGCGGATGCGCGGAGATGCTCACCACGCCCTCGACCCTGCAGATGTCCTCAACCACCACTGGCGACAGCTGGGCAAGAAGGACGCGGCAACAACGGCAGTCAACAGCCATGCCTCCAGGACACCACGATCCTATGGTCCGAGCGCAGCCCACCTGCAACGCCCCGTTATCCCGCCACCACGCAAAGTACGCGAACGCTCATCGCAGGACCCGGGTGTCGATGTTCGCCGCGATCAACCAGCCGCCAGCTTCACGAAACTTGAGCCAGAACCACCTACCGTGCAAATTCACACCGATGCGGCAACCGGATACCCCGAGCACGGAGGCCGCGATCTCGGCGAACCTGAATACCGGCGACGGTTTGGTATTTGACGACCAGCGCCTCGAGCAATGCCCTCAATGCGCTAGGCGCTGACGTGCTCTCAGCAGCGGTTAGGTCGACGACCAGATCCGAGCACGCGCAATCGCAGCGACTCCGACCGCAGCCAATCCCAGGACGCTGACGACCGGAACCAAGACGGCGGGACCCAGCTTGAACAGGAGTGTGGGAACTTCGGCCGGATCGACCTCGACCGTCGCCGGCCACGTTCCCATCCGGCCTTCCAGCACGAGCCGTCGCGATCGGAGGGCGAGTCCGGTAACGCTGAACGGGAAGCGCCCAACGGGCGACTTGATGAGCATTGGTCTCCTCAGACGAGTTGGGCCGGATCGGTGGACGGCCGTTGGTAACCGATCGGACCGGGCAAGGGCGAGCGGTCCTAGGCGAAGTCGCCGGACATCATGCGCAGGATCGATTCCCGACCGAAGGCGATGACGTCGTCGGCGCCTTGGCGAGGGGCGGTGGGTTGGACGAAGTGGACGCTGACTGCGTCGTCTGCGACCGCGCCGTCGACGTTGCGCAGCGGGCGCAGCTCGCCGGCCACGACGACGCAGTCGCAGTGCACCACCTGTCGGTGACCGGATGCGCCTTCGAGCTCAACCCGATCTACCCTGCTGGTGCCGCTTACCCGCGTCGCCCGGTGTCCCGGCCATCGTCGGACTAAGCTCGGCTGGTGTAGATGAGAGTCTTGCATAGCACCGCTGTCTGCACCCGGGTCGTCGCCCACCAACGTCACAGGGCCACGGCTCGTGAGCAGGGGCACCAGCAGGTCCGCCCACTCACCACCACCCAGGACCAACGGCCGCCGACCCAGCGAGACTCCGGCTTCCAACAAGTGGTGTGCCACAGTTGCGGGGAAGACACCGGCCAGTCGACCACCGGCGATCCTCAGCTCCGCCAGCGTCATCGGCCTGGTGCCTCCGGCGAAGACGAGCCGCGCGGCCGGCAGCCACTCGACATGGCCGGGGCCGACCAGCAGCAGGCGCTTGTCGCGCCACCGGACGCCCACCACACCCAGCACGAAGGTCACCCCGCGCTGCTTGCACGCACGCACGAGCGACGCAACCGCCGGATGGTCGAACTCCCACACGCCTCCGGGCGCCGGCAACCGCTCGACCAAAACTACTGGGCCGTGGAGCGCGAGTTCCGCGGCGCTGGCCAGGCCCGACAACCCTCCCCCGACGACGACGACAGGATCAGGCACGGCCGATCACCCCGCCGGCGCCGCCGACGCGGACGTCGGACACCTCGACGTCGTGCGCCGTGCCGCACATCAGGACAACCCCGGCCATGCAGACGGAACCCTGGCACCGCCCACCAGTCGCCCGGGTTCGCTTGCGAACCCCCTCGACCGATCGGGCCGGCACCGCACAGGTGAGCGCGGCGTTAATCTCGGCTGCAGTGACGTGTTCGCACAGGCACACCACCAGCTCGTCGCCGTCGATGCGTTCGGTGTCCTGCGTCGGGTCGAGCTGGTCGCGTAGCCGCTTCACTGGCGGCAGCCGGTCGACGGCGCCCGGGCGTCGCGCGACCGGGGCGCCGCGGTCGGCGAGCAACTCCACAGCGCGGGTCGCCATAGCTGGTGAGCATGAGACGCCGATCGAACGGTTCCCGGCCTGCAGCAGGTTGGGGACGATGTGGTCCATCCGGATGCGGATGGCTTCGTCAGCGACCGGCCGGTTGCCGGCGTACGACTTGATTGCACGTTCTAGCGAGGCGCTGGGGATGAGCCGTCCGGCCAACTCGGCGACCCGGCGGAGCCCCTCAGGGTCGGACTCGGTGTCGTCGGCGGCGCCGCCTTCGATTGCGTCCGGCCCGAGGATCACCGAGCCGTTGGTGGTGGGCGCCACCTCGATCCCGCGGCTGTTCGGCCCTGGTACGGGCAGCACAATCTTGGTCATCTGCTCGCCGAAGTCGCGGTCGAGGATGTAGTACTGCCCACGACGGGGCCACATCGAGATGTCCTCGCCACCGGCCAGGACGCTCACGGCGCCCGACTGCAGCCCGGCCGCGTTCACGAAGAACCTGCCCGAGACCGTGCCAATGGGGGTCCGCACCGCAGTCAACGATCCGGCGTCGTCCCGATCGAAGCCCACGGCCGGCGCTTCCATGACGAACGACGCGCCGTTGCGGGCGGCCAGCTCGGCATACGCCCACGTGAGCCGCGTCGGGTCGATGATGCCCTCGTCCGGGTAGTGCAGCGCGGCGATGCACTCCGGGGACAGCATCGGCTCCAGAGCTCTGGCCTGCTCGCCGGTGAGGCGCTCGACCCTGGCGGAAGTGGCGCGGACCTGCTGCTCGAGCACGTCCAGGTCTGGCATCTCCGATTCGTCCAACGCGGCCGTCAGCGCGCCGATCCGGCGGTACGGCACGCCGAGGCGGCCGCAGATGTCCTCCCACCGGTCGTTGGACTCTTCCAGGAGCTCGCAGCCCAGCGTCCCCTTGGGGGAGTAGTAGGCGCTGGTGATGCCGGCGTTGCCCTTGCTGGCCCCGTCGGCGACATCATCGGACGCCTCGAGGACGCAGACGGTTGCCTCGGTTTGCGCCAGCTCCGCCGCGATCGCGGTGCCGACCACGCCGGCCCCGATCACCACGACGTCGAAGCGGGTGGAGAACGTCGACGCCGTTGGCGCAGTGGGACTTTGCCGACCCGGAGTTCTGGTCCTGAGTCGCCTGTTGAACCGGCTCACCGCACGCCGCCGGTGCTCAGCAGTGGACGCAGGACGGCCATGTCGGTTTCGTACCGCTGCGCGACCGCACGGTAGGCCTGCACCCCCGCCGGGTCCGGCTCTACCGTCGTCCCCATGTGCACCATCGCCTGCGCGGCATCGGTCACGGAACCGTGGATTCCCGCGGCAGTCGCGGCCAGGACGGCCGCGCCGGTGGCGGCGCCGGCGGTGATCGCCGGGAGGCGGACTGGCTCCCCCAACACGTCGGCCTTGATCTTCGTCCAGGTAAGGCTGGCCGCCTCGGCGTCGACCATGGTCAGACCACTGACCGGGACGGCGTTGCCCTCCCGCAGAATCTCCCAGGTACGGGGGTATTGCATCGTAATCCCTTCGAGGACAGCTCGCGCCAGATGGGCGCGGTCGTGGAAGCTTGTAATGCCGACAAAGACGCCGGTGCCGGCGTCTAGGAAGTGCGGGGCGCGTTGGCCACCGTCGACGTATGGGAAAAAGCGGACGCCGGCCGCCCCGACCGGGGCTGTCGCGGCCAGCGCAATGACCTCGTCGTAGCCGCCAAGGTCAGCGGCCAGCGTGCGGACGAACCAGCGCAGCGACGAGCCGGTGCTGTCGATGGTTACTTCGCGGATGTAACGATCCGGGACAACGTGCGGGTAGGTGTCGCCTCTGCCGGACACGTCGGGTCGGTACCCGTCGAGGACGAGGCGCCATCCGCTGCACGTCCCGGTGCCCAGGCACACCTCGCCGGGCCGGACTGCCCCCGCGCCGAGGGTCGCTGCCTGGTCGTCGGCTCCTCCAACGGCCACGACAAGGTCGAGCGGAAGCCCGAGCGAGGCCGCCACTGCGGGATCAACCTCACCGGCGCGTTCCCACGGCGCGCTGTCGGTGAGGTCGAATAAGGTCGAAGGGATCCCGGCTGCATCGAGGATCTCGTCGCTCCAGGCGCCGCGCTCGATGTCGTAGGCCAGGCTCCTTGACGGAGTGGTCGGGTCCGTCACGGCAGGGGCGGCGGCCAGCAGGCGGTGCAGGAGGAAGTCCTTGGGCGCCACCGCCCTGGCGGCTTGCGACCACACCCCCGGCAGATGACGCATGGTCCACATCAGGTTGGGCAGGCCTTGGCCGACGATCGGCCGGGTACCGGTGACGCGTACGAGGTGCTCGTCACCGAACGTCGCCCGCAGTCGGGCGACCTCCTCGTGCGTGCGTTGGTCCGTCCAGCTGATCGCCCGGGTCACCGGGTTGCCTCCGGCGTCCAGCAGTACGAAGGGGTCGCGTTGGGCGACCACCCCGAGTCCCCGCACGCGCCACCCGAGCACCCCGGCTCGGCCGGTTAGCTCGGTGACTACCTCGCAGAAGGCGGTCCACCAGTCCTGCGGGTCATTTTCGTTCCACCCGGGCTGGGGTGAGTGCATGGGGTAGGCCGCTCGGGCCTGCTCCCAGGCGGCGCCGTCCACCGTGACCAGCAGGCCCTTCATGCTGCTAGTTCCCAGGTCGAGGCCGATCACCGCGTCGCGGCCGGACGCCCTCATAGCGCCATCGATGCGCCGGTCGTGATGTAGTGCACCAGTTCCTGTGTGTTGGTTTCGGCGGTCGGCAGACCGGCGACCATCCGGCCGCCGCGCAGCACCCACACGAAGTTGGCCACGTCAATGACCTGCTGCATGTTGTGGCTGATCAGTAGAACTGCCAGCCCGGAGTCGGCTAGCGATCGGATGATGCCCAGGACCTTGGCGGTCTCCTGCACCCCGAGCGCCGCGGTCGGTTCGTCCATCAGGATCGTCGAGGTCTTCCCTGTGCCGACGGCCCGCGCGATCGCCACGCCTTGGCGCTGGCCTCCGGAGAGCTTGCGGACCTTTGCCCGCGCCGCGGGCACGTTGATGGCGTACCGCTCCAACAGCTCGTTGGCGCGGACTTCCATGTCCTTCTTGCGGAGCTTGAACAACCCGCCGAACCCAGCGCGCAGCTCACGACCTAGGAAGATGTTCGAGGCGACGTCGAGATTGTCGGCCAAGGCCAGCTCCTGGAACACGGTCTCTATGCCTTTGTCCCGGGCGGCGAGCGGTCCGGTGAACAGGGTCGGCTCGCCGCCGACCAGGATCTCGCCCGAGTCCGGCGCATGGACGCCCGACAAGCAGCGCACCAATGTGGACTTGCCGGCGCCGTTGTCCCCGACCAACGCGGTGACCGAGCCCGCGGTCACGGTCATCGATACGTCGTCCAACGCGGTCACACCGCCGAAGCGCTTGGTGACGTGCCTCGCCTCCAGTTGAGGCGGGGCGCCGGCGGGGTCGTGCGCCTTCGCGGCAGTGTTGGCGACGTGCATGTCAGGACCTCCTCGCGCGGCCCGGCCGCCGGCCGGACCTCGGGTGAACTGTTGTGCGGTGCGGTGCGGTGCGGTGCTAACGCCCACGCCGGGTCAGGACGTGGGAGCGGCGGAGCTTGCGGACGAGTTGACGCATCCGGACAGGGTGACGCCGGCCTCCTTGGCCATGTCTTGGAGGTTGCCGGTGTCCACCTTCAGGGCGGGGAAGAGCGTCTTGGCCGTGACCTGCTTGCCGGCAGCGATCTTCTGCGCAGTGTCCACGACGAGCTGCGCCTCGGCCTTGGGGAAGGTGGCCAGGGTGGCGGTCATCTCGCCGGCGCAGATGGCCTTCAGCGCGGCTTCCGTGCCGTCCACCCCGACGATGACCTTCTTGGCCGGGGACTGGCCCGCGGAGGTCAATGCGCGGGCGGCGCCCAAGGCGATGTCGTCGTTGCCGCCGAAGACCGCGTCCACCTTGGGATGGGCCTGCAGGACGTCGGTCATCTTCTGCTCGGCGTCCCGCAGCGAGTAGTCGGTGTTGACCTCCGCCTCGATCTGGATGCCGGGGTTCTGCTTGAGCGTGTTGCGACAACCGTCGGCGCGCTCCTTGGCTGCCGCGATCTGCAGCGGGCCGGTCAGGATGACGACCTTGCCGTGTCCGCCGAGGCGGTCCACGATCAATTGACAGGCGTTGGAACCGTCCTTCACCGAGTCCAGGTAGATGAGCGACTGATACGTGCCACCGGCCGGCGGGGCGATCAGGCTGATCACCGGGATACCCGCCTGTTTGGCCGCGTCCAGCGCGGGGATGATCGCGTTCGGGTCGACCGCGTCGATGGCCAGCACGTTGACACCGCGGGCGATCAGCGTGTTCACGTCGTCCAGTTGCTTGGCTGGGTTGTTGTTGGCCTGCGTGTCGATGATCTTGGCGCCGCTCGCCGCAGCCAGGTTCTTTTCGGCGGCCAGCTCGTCGGAGAAAAACTGGTTCTCCAAGTTCTGGTAGCTGTGACCGATCACCAGGCTCTTGGGGGCTGCGGAGGACCCGCTCCCCCCACCGGCGGCGCTGCTGCTCCCCCCACCGGCGGCGCTGCTGCTCCCCCCACCGGCGGTGCTGCTGCTCCCCCCACCGGCGGTGCTGCTGCTCGCCCCGCCGGCGGCGCTGCTGCTGCTGCCCCCGCTACCGCCGGGCGGCGTCGCTGAGCAGGCCGAGAAGGCCAGCGCCGCAGCGGCGATGGCGGCCGTGAAATAGATCGGTCGAGAGGTGCGCCTTGTCATCGTGATCCCTTTCGGACGAGTGAGAGGAGGTGACCCTTTAAGTCGGCCTCCGGGGACAGCAGGACAGCGATTAGCAGCGCGGCGCCGAGCGACATCGTTTGAAAGAAGCCGGATACGCCGACGAGATTGAGTCCGTTCTGCAGCACGGTGAGGATCAGCACTCCGACGACCGTGTCGCGCAGGTTGCCGCGACCGCCGAAGAGGCTGACGCCGCCTACGACGACCGAGGCGATCACCTGGAGTTCCAACCCGTCTCCTGTCAGCGGGCTCGCGGTTGCCAGGCGGCCCACGTACAACAGCGAGGCGAGCGCCGCGAGCACGCCGCTGATGACGTACACCCCGATCAGCACACGATCAATGCGGATGCCCGTCAGTTTCGCCGCCTCGAACCCGCCGCCGACCGCGTAGACGTGGCGTCCGAAACGCGTCTGGTTCAACAACCACCAGCCGATGAGGACGACGACCGCCCACACGATGACCGGCACCGGGATCGGTCCGACGTAATTCGATCCCAGTGACTGCAGGGTTGCGTTGCGGACTGGCAACGGCCCGCCGTTATTCCAGAGCTGGGCCCCCGATGTCAGCAGGTACATCGTGCCGAGCGTGACGATTAACGCCGGAACCCGGAACTTCGCCACTAGAAAACCGTTGAACAAGCCGATCACCGCGCCGGCGGCCAGAGCGACAACCACAGCGACGACCGCGTTCTCCCAGGAGGAGAGGGAGCTGGCGATGACCATGCCCACCAGGCTTACGGCCCCTCCGACGGACAGGTCGATGCCGGCGGTGAGGACGACGAAGGTCATGCCGACCGCGATGATGCCGATCGCGGCTGCGGCTCGAGTGATGTTGATGATGTTCGTCGTGGTCAGGAAGCTCGGTGAGGCGAACGCACACACCGCCATCTCGAGGACGAGCACGGCCACGAGCCCGTACTCGCGGTAGCGAGTGCCGAGTGCCGTGAACGTCCACCGTCCGGCGGCCGCTCGGCCGTCGCCGTCGGCCTTGCTTGTGGGACGCATCTGGTTAATCGCCATGCCGACTGTCTCCAGAGGTTCGAATGGGTCCGGCTCAGGCCGGCCGCTTCGGCGGTGCCCGTCTTGTCCGTCTGTCGAGCGGAGGGCGGTGCCGCCCACGATCGACCGCCCGATGTGGCCTGCTCCGATCGGCGCCTAGCCGGGAAAGCTGCCGTGTCGCTTTTTGAGGACTATCCACCAGTGATGGTGGTAAGTCAACACTTAAAAATGAGGTGTTGAGGCTTCCCAACAGGTCTGTCCTCACTGCACACTAAGCGTCTCGACATGCCCCGCGAGAGGGGTATTGGACAAGAGGGGCAAAGGCTGCTGGTAGACCAGGCGTTTAGCGGTCGACAGCGCTACAGTGCGTCATATTTCTGTAACAAGACACGTGATGAAGTCACACAAGAATTGGGTGCTCGTTCGCTGCACCCAACCGTCGGACACCAGGACCGGAAGGAAAGCGATGGCCACCCAGCACGCGGAGGACCGAGCGCAGGAACCGGACGGGCGGCGGCCACCGACCGCCCTGGCGATCGCCGCCCATCCGGACGACATCGAATTTATGATGGGTGGCACCCTGGCGTTGCTGGCCGAGCGCGGATGGGACACCCACTACATGACGCTGGCCGACGGGTACGTCGGCAGCAGCGTCCACGGCACCCAGGACATCACCCAGCACCGGGCGCTGGAAGCGCAACGCGGGGCGGCAGTCCTGGGCGCGTCCTGGCATCCGTGCCTCGTGGGCGACTGCGAGATCGTCTACTCGGTGGACCTCTTGCGGCGCGTGACGGCGGTCGTCCGGGAGGTGCGGCCGTCCGTGGTCCTCACCCAGGCCCCGGACGACTACATGGAGGACCACATCTGGACCTCGCACCTGGTCGCCAGCGCGTGCTTCAACCGGAACATGCCCAACTTCGCCGCGCTGCCGCCCCGCGAGGCGTACCCCGACGACGTCACCGTGTACCACGCTCAACCGCACGGCCTCCACGACCTGCTGCGGCGCCGGATCTTCCCCGGGATCTACGTCGACACCAGCACCGTCCAGGAGCGCAAGCGCGAGGCACTCGGCTGTCACGAGACTCAGAATCATTGGCTGAACACGACTCAAGGCTTCGGGTCGCTCATCGACGAGGTGGACGAGATGAGCCGGACGGTCGGCGAGATGTCGCGGCGGTACGGACTCGCCGAAGGGTGGCGTCGACACTCGCCCCTCGGCTTCTCGGCCGCTCCGACCGACCCCTTGACCGCTGCACTGTCGGACGTGGCCTTCGTCGATGACGACTACGAGACGGCGCTCGTGCAGCCGCCGTTCCACCGCTCCTGATCCCGCGCGCGGCGCCGCGGCCGGGCAGCCGGCACGCCTGACGTCGCCGCCTCAACGCACTGCACGACCACACATCCACGCACCTGAACGAGGGAGTTAACCATGCGCATCGGCATCGCCGGCTGTGGCATCCGCGGAACGTTGTTCGCCCGAGCGCTCAGGACGGTGCCTGACGTAGAAGTCGCCGGGATGTGCGATCCCTCCCCGGGTGCTCGCGAGCGGGCAGCGTCCACCTTCGCCGGCCCGGTCTACAACGACCATCGGACGCTGATCGACTCCGGCCTGGACGCACTCGTGGTGGCTACGCCCGACTTCGCCCATCGCGACGTCGCGATCGACGCCGCGTCTGCCGGGCTCGCCCTCATGGTCGAGAAGCCGTTGGCCACCACCGTCGAGGACGCCAACGACATCCAGCAGGCGGTGACCGAGCACGGTGTCTCGTGCTTCGTCGCCTTCGAGAACCGGTGGAACCCCTACTTCCGCCGCGCCCGGGCGGCGGTGGCCGCCGGTGAGCTCGGTGAGGTGGTCTCGGTGACCGCCGTCCTGTCCAACTCGTTCTTCGTCCCGACCCGGATGCTGTCCTGGGCCGCGGCCAGTTCACCGGCCTGGTTCCTCATGCCGCACACCGTCGACCTGGCGATGTGGCTGACCGGGGAACAGCCAGAGACCGTAACCGCCTGGGGACGACGGGGCGAGCTCGCTGCTCGAGGCGTCGACACCTGGGACGCGGTGCACGCCCTGGTGTCACTGCCGGGTGGTCGGGTGGCCAACCTGCAGTCGTCGTGGATCCTGCCCGACTCACGCCCGTCGATCGTCGACTTTCGCGTCGATGTGGTCGGCACCCGGGGATCGATCTCGATCGACCACAGCGACCAGGGCTACCGCGTCGCCGCCGAGAACGGATACCGGTGGGAGGGGTCGCTGCCCGCCGACATCGACGGCCAGGAGCAGAGCATGGCTGCTTGGATGGTCCGATCCTGGGCTACGGGCCTGGTCGAAGGACGACCGATCGGACCGGGCGTGGACCACGGGGCGACGGTCACCCGGACGGTCGATGCCATCCAACGGTCGATCACAACAGGCCCGGTGACGGTAGACGTCATCGGCACCGAGAGGAGCAGTGCATGACACACCACGGCAACGACAGCGAGTTCACTTACCAGCCGGCCGCGTTCGTCGAGTTCCGAGACATGGACGCCTGCACGCGGGTTCGCTCCATCAAGCGCGAGGACCTTACGACACACCCCAACCCGGACTTCCACATCCGCGTGGTCGACGAGGCCGACGAGTTTTACCGGATGTTCGCCGACGACTTGGTCGACCGCATCGCCGCAGCCGGATCACAGGACCGTCGCTTCGTGGCGATCCTGCCCTGCGGGCCCGTCCCCCAGTACGAACTGGCCGCCGAGCGGATCAACCGCGATCGGATCTCGCTCGCGCACGTGCACTCGTTCAACATGGACGAGTACGCCGACGAGGACGGTCGCACCGCGCCGGCGTCCTGGGTCGGGTCCTTCCAACGGGCGATGTTCGCGAACTTCTTCGACCGCATCGACCCTGAGCTGCGCCCGCCGCTCGAGCAGATCCACTTCCCGACCACGGAAGCGATCTCGGGCTACAGCGATGCCATCGACGCCCTCGGGGGCGCGGACGTGTGCTACGGCGGCATCGGGTGGGGCGGGCACATCGCCTTCTGGGAGCCACAGCTCGGACACGAGTTCGCGGGCGACCTGGCCGCCTATCGGTCGGCCGGCGCGCGCCTCGTGGAGCTCCACCCGATGACGATCATGCAAAACGCGCTGCACTCTTTCTCCAGCGACTGGTCGTGGGTGCCGCCGAAGGCGAATACCATCGGCCCCCGGGACATCCTGGGTGCGCGACACCGGAGCTTCTGGCTAGATGGCGATCTCGGCGGCGGGTACAGCTGGCAGCGCTTCATCGCGCGCCTGGTCGCGCACGGCCCGGTCAGCGAGTTCGTGCCCGGGTCCCTGCTCCAGCTGGCACGCACCGACTACACGCTGCTGGGCACCGTGGCCGACGACGTCGTCGTCGACATGGCCTGATCGGCAGTCGCGCGGTCGACCTCGGCCCTCGCCCGGCGGTGTCGCTCAGCGGAGCGACGACGGGGCGGTGGGGACCAGGGTAATCGGAACACCTTGGTCCTCCACGTGCGCCAACGCGGCGGCGTCGGCTCCGTCGTCGGTAAGGACGGCGTGGAAGTCCCGGACGGCGCTGAGCGTGTGCATGGCGCGCCGACCGAGCTTCGAGTGGTCAGCCACCAGGATCCGTCGCTCAGCGCTGCGCATCATCGCCCGCTTGGTGGCGATCATCTCCTCGTCCTGGTGGAGCGCGCGGCCATCGTGGACGGCGGACGGGCACAGCAACAATAGGTCCGTGCGCAGGCCGCTGATCAGGTCCGCGCATAGGGTGCCCCCGGCTGCGTCGTATTTGCTGCGGTAGGTGCCGCCGAGGATGACCAGCGTGATGCCCTGCACCCCGGCCAGCTGCGAGATCATCGGCAGGAAGCTGGTCATGACGGTCACCGGCGTCCGCTCGTGCAGGCGTTCGGCTAGCGGCAGCAGCGTGGTGCCGTCGTCCACGATGATCGACATGCCCGGCTCGATCATCTCGAGGCAGGCACCGGACAGCGCCTCCTTCTCGGCGCGGTGCATCTGACCGCGGAACTGCAGGCTGCTCTCGAACACCGATGAGGATTGCGCCGTAATCCCACCCCGGACGCGGCGGACGAGTCCGAGGTCGCTGAGCCGCTGGGCGTCCCGGTACGCCGTCATCTGGCTGATGCCGAACTGTTCGGCCAGAGTCGGGTACGTCATTTCGCTGACGCTGAGCACGCGGTCGGCGATCTGCTGCTGACGGCGGGACAGACCTCGCTTTGGGTCGGCTGCCATCGGACGTCTCCATACCTTTCCAAGCGACGGGTGCGAACGGCGAGCGCCGTTGCCACCAGCTACCGAAGCGTCCCGTGAATATTCACACGATGCCCAATATTCTAACAGTGTCGGTGTGAACGCTCGACAATCAACAGCCGGCAAGCTCCGGGTGCCGAGGAGCGTGGCACCGTCGACTGCACCGGGAGACCGCGGCGTCTCGTCGGCTCCCCCGGATCACCGGGTCGGTGCTCAGCCTTGATCCACCGCGACCCGTGTAGTTGATCTTGAAATCGCATAGTTGATCTTGATCGGCTTGAAACCTGGTGCGGGCAGGGGTGATGGCCCGATCTGTGGTCGGGGTGTCCGGATGGTGCTGGCTGGGGCCTGGGGTGGCGTGTGGGCGAAGGGGGTCAGGCGGCTTGGGGTGGCGCCATGACGGCGGTGAACATTTTGTGGAACAGGGTTTCCCGGCGGCTGCCGGCCGGTAGGTGCAGGGTGTGGATGCGGGCAGAGTAGGCGATCCGGGCGGGAATGTTGATCAGTGCGGTGCGGATGGTGGCGGTGCGGGCCTTGCTCATTGCGGTGCCTGTCAGGGCGGCGGCAGCGCGGGTGAGACATCCCATGGTGATTGGTGTCAAGCCGCGGCGGGCTCGCCCGCAGATTTTTGCTGCTGCCAGGCGGTGTTCTCGTCGTAGAGGGTGCCGGTCTTGATGCAGCCGTGTTGGATGCCGACGAGCCGGTTGGCTAGCTGCCGCAGCGCGGCGTGGTGGCTGATTTTGCGAGTGCGCATGGCGTCGTAGTAGGCGCGGGCGCCGGGTGAGCCGGTCAGCGCGGAGTAGGCCTGCTGATGCAGCGCGTCGCCGAGGCGTCGGTTGGTGGCGAATCGTGCCAGCACCGTGGTTTTCTTCCCGGAGGCTCGGGTGATCGGGCTCTGGCCGGAGTAGTTTTTGCGGGCCCGGGAGTTGACGAACCGGGTCTTGTCGTCGCCGAACTCTCCGAGAACGCGAGCGGCGAGGACGACGCCCAGGCCCGGCTGGCTGAGGTAGATCTCAGCGGCCGGGTGGCGCCCAAAATTTTCGGCCACCACCTCGCCGAGCCACCGTCAACGAGGGCAATGTGATCGATAGATCGTCGAGTGCCGCTCGGGTTTTTGCCGCCATGGCCCCACGATCTAGAACTCCAAGGGTACCGAGAATACCGGGTCGCATCAGTTCATGGCCAAGAAAGACATTCTCCAGGACAGTCAGGTGAGGTGCTAGTGCGAGATCCTGATATACGACGGTGATCCCGCGGCTCTCGGCATCCCTTGCTGATCGCAGCTCGACTGGCTCGCCAGATATCTTCAGCGTTCCTCGGTCCGGCGTATACACGCCGCACAGGCACTTGGTCAAAGTCGACTTTCCCGCACCGTTATCGCCGAACAGTGCGAGTACTTCGTGATGACGCAATTCAATGTCGACACCTACTAGTGGTGTGTCTGTGAATTAGTCTGGTTGTTTGGTAGAATGCGGTTATGGTGGCTGCAGCTTTACCGATGACTGATGATCAGCGTGTCGAGCTGGAGCGGATGGCGGTGTCGACGTCGTTGCTGCACCGGCAGGTGGTGCAGGCTCGGGCATTGTTGTGGGCCGCTGACGGGGTCGCCAACGACGTGATCGGCCGGCGGTGCGAGGTGGACTCGGATTCGGTGCGGCGGTGGCGTTCTCGGTTCGCGCAGAAGGGTGTCGGCGGGGTCGGGACAATTGCGAAGGGACGGGGCCGCAAGTCGAGCCTGCCGGCAGGAATAGTTGAGGAAGTCCTGCGGATGACTCATCGGGAGCGGCCCGCCGGCGGCGCCACCCACTGGTCGACGCGGTCGCTGGCCGCGGCCAGGTCTGCAGGTCGAGCATCCCGGTGAGTTCGGTGACCCAAGCCCCGTCGCGGACTCGGCCGTCGCCGTCGTAGGCCGGCGTCCACCCTTGTTCGGGGACCAGGTTGATGTTGTCGACGATGTCCTGCGACAGCCCAACTTGGGTGCCGTGCACGGGCGAGAGGTCTCGTAGTGCGGTGTGGGGTCGATAGGCACTTGTAGCCGCTGGCCACAAAGCAGAAATTTGATTGCGGAGCGGGCGCTGGGCGCGTTGGCATGGCGTGTGGACGCTGATCGGGTTGGATCTTTCGCGCCGTATCGGTGTGAATTGCCAAATTATCTGGCACCTTCTGACCACGCTAAATGGCATCTTATTCGAACGAACGTCCGACTCTACTAGTTGCCGTAGGGCCGATTGTTGCTGGTCACGGGGCTAGTCGTATGCGGCGGCGACGAGCGGACCGTGCCAAATAGCGTGTACAGAAGGTGCCATTTATCGTGGCAGACGACAGCCTCGGGCCGCTACCTGGACTCGGCCACCAACATCCTTCTGATCAGGCCGCCGGGCGTCGGCAAGACGATGCTGGCCGTCGGGTTGGCCCGCAAAGCCGCCGAAGCCGGGCACCGCACCTACTTCACCAACGCCGCCGACCTGGCCGCCCGTTGCCACCGCGCCGCCATCGAAGGACGGTGGGCCACCACCATGCGGTTCTACGCCGGCCCGGCTTGCCTGGTGATCGACGAACTTGGCTACCTGCCGCTGCCCGGCGAAGCCGCATCAGCCCTGTTCCAGGTCGTCAACCAGCGGTATTTGAAGTCCTCCATCATCATGACGGCCAAGCGGTCGGTCACCGAATGGGGTCAGGTTTTGGGCGACAACACCGTCGCTGCAGCACTTTTGCATCGTCTGCTGCACCGCGCCGTCGTCATCGACATCACCGGGGAATCGTATCGGATGCGAGATCACCAAGCCCGGACCGCCACCATCCGCCGCGCAGTCCGGACACCCACACCATGACCGACATCGACAACATCGACCGAGCCGAACTCGCCGAAACCCTGCAGGTCCTCACCGACTGGCTCGATGGCGACCGCAACAACCTGCGCTACTCACTCGCCGAGCACCTCGGCGACATCACCGACAACATCGGCCCCCTACGCGCCGCCGTCGCCCGGTTCGCCGACCTGCTCCAGCCGCCTGCAACACCCAGGCCGACATCGGCCGCAACCACCAGCTCCGCCGCTACGATCAACACGCCACCAGGTGGGGAATTTCGGTGAGCGTCATCAGCGCAGCGCACCGTCCTCACCGGCGAGGCCGACCGCCGCGGCTGGGACCTCGAGCTGGTCGCCGACGAAGGGCTGTCGGGCAAGAACATGAACCGGCCGGCGCTGCTCGAGGCGCTGGGCCGGCTGGACCGCGGGGAGGCCGACACCCTGATCTCGATCCGGCTCGACCGCGCCGGCCGCAAAGGCTGGGGCCTGGTCCTGCTGTCCCCCGCCCTGGACCTGGCCGACCCCGCCGGCCGGTTCACCGCCAACGTCCTGGCTTCCGCCGCCCAATATGAACGGGAGCTGATCAGCGCCCGCACCAAAGAGGGTATGGCACAGCGGAAGGTCGACGGTTGGGCCGGTGGCCGACCACGGGTGCTCGACGAGAACGTCCGCGGCCGGATCGTCGCCGCGTATACCGCCGGCCGCGGCTGGACAGCTATCGCCCGCGAACTCAACCGAGCCCAGGTGCCAACCGCCCGCGGGGGCGCCATCTGGTACCCCTCGACGGTTCAGGCAGTTGTGAAGGGTTCGGCCGCTAGTTTCGCTGCACCGTGACAAATGTGGTGCCTGCGGTGGCCTCGTGGCCGCGGTCAAGTAGTTGCCAGGTCAGCCGGCCTGGCCCGGCCACCTGCCCGGCGGTGTCGAGTTGCATCTGCATCGTCACCGACGAGTTGGCGGTGATCGCGTGTGGCAGATGTGAGCAGTTCAAAGGTCCACGAGCGCCGACCGTAGTCGGAGTTTTGAGGGGCACGACGCTGAGTTGTTCGCCGAATTGCGGGCAGCCAGTCAGCGGCACCGTGGTGTTGGTGGGGTTGGTCAGTGTGACGGCGTACAGCAGTGTGGACGGGACGTGGACGGTGGCCGGCGCCGTCACGGTCGCGGTCAACGTGGCCAAGGTTGCGGGGTCGGCGGCAGAGTTCAGCTGTCCGTACGCGGTGGATTGCCAGGCGTTCTGCGGGTCGGGGCTGCTGGCGTGCGGCGGGATGCTGACATCGGCGACGGAAATGCTGATCGGACGGACGGACGGGCTGTCGCCGAGGGCGAACTTTAGATGAGTGGGCTGCGGGCGTCCGGGTTTGACGGCCCACTGGACGGACCCGAACACGAGTTGGTGGGGTCCGATTCTCAACGGCGGGTGGCCCGGCCCGGCGGGCATGGTGTCGATCGGCAGGATCGTCCCGTCGGCGGCGGTCATAGTCACACCAAGCAACCCCGGGTTTGTCGAGCACGGCGCTGAGCCGGTGAACTGCACCACGAACGTGGTCGTCAAAAAACCTCCGCTGGTCGAGGTGGTGCGGGCGCTGCTCGGCAGAAGCCGGAACTCGCCGATGCATCCGCTCAGATTGGCTGGTGCGGGTGGCGGTGCTGCCGCCGGCGCGAGATCGGCGACCGACCGCATCCCGGCCGGGTTCCACGGGACCGTCACCGCAGTCAACGTCGTCGCGGGCCGCGTCACACTGGTGCCGCTTGCGGTTCGGATCGATGACGTTGTGCTGGTGACCGGGGGCGCAGATGTACTCACTGCTGAGGGCAGCGGCGCCGGCGCGGCGCATCCAGCTGCGGTCATCAGCAGCAATACACCCACTAGTGCAACCAAGTTCGCCCGAACCTTGATCACCTCCCGCAACGTACGAATGGAAACTTCTGCCGTAGACGGTGCGCACAGTCGGACAGGTTGCATCCTGAATAGGACGACCGGCCGGGTAATCGGACTCGTGACCCTGTTCCACCTGGCCGTCGCGGTGTCAAGCAAGCTGGACGGATGACACCGCCGACCGATCCGCCGGGCCACGGGCCAATCGACCGTCATGAGCGCTGGAAACTACGTCACTGGCCGCCGGACAATCAGATACCAGCACTAATGCCCATACAACAGACTCTCGGGCGCTCCGAGTCGGTCACGGTCGTCTTGCGCGAAGTCCTTGCCTACACAACCGGCCTGAACATTCATCTGACCGCCCGAGGCCGCCCTGGATTGCACCCGTCATTCGTGGCGTCCGTTCCGGAGATCGCGAAGCGCATGGGGTTATCCGAAGCTGCCAGTACCCCGGCTCGCGTCAAGGTCGTCTATGAAGACGGCACCACAGCAGTCGACATGAGCAGCCGAGAACTTCTCATGCGACTCGACGAAGTAGCGGACAAGCCCGTCCTGCGCGACTCGTCTGGGTCCGGCAACAACGACTCCATGGACTACAAATACTGGCTTACACCAGCTCCTACACAAAGCATCACCATCAAATTTTCCTGGCTGGACCAAGGTCTGCCGAGACCAGGTTCAAGATCGATGCAGCGGACCTTCAGCGAGCAATCGGCCAAGCCATCGAACTCTGGCCTTTAAGTTAAAGGGACAACGGGTCGAACGCCGCACTCAGCCACGAAACAAGGCGGGGCCAAAATGGCCCGTGGTTGACACCTCGGATGACTAACCCGATAACTACCATTTTCGGGTACTTCTTCCGGCGGGTCAGCTCTGGTTCCGTCGCCGGGTGGCCTGCCGGTTCAACGTCACCATCGTCAGGATGCCGAGCAGCGCCCCACACCCGCCAGCGACAGGTCCTCCCCAGTGGGCCGAGGTGAAGGCGTCGATGCAGACACTGACCACAGCAAAGACGATCAGGGCACCCCCGAGTATTTGAATCACTCGGTTCTCACGATCCCAGCCCAAGAAATATTTGGACACTCAAACCTCCCAATTTTTTGTGCCCTCAGCCGGCAAGTATGGCCCGCGATTCCATCTGTAGGTTCGTCACGGCGACCTGTGCCCCGGTGCCCTGCCGCAGCTGGGGAAGCAGCGTCGGGCAAAAAGTTCGCGACTGAAATTCACCTTTTCGTATTACGATACCGGGGTGGACGTCCATCGGTCGGCCCGCAAGCACGGTGTGGCCGACGCGGACATCCTGCACGTGGCCGGCGAGTACCTCGTCTGGTTCCGGATCGATGACGACGAGCCGCCCCGCGAGCTTCGACTGGGCTTTGACACCAAAGGCCGGCTGCTCGAGATAGTCGTCCTGCTCCTGGACGACGGCCGGGAACTGGTGATCCACGCGATGAAGGCACGACCCCAGTACTTCGAGCTGATGCTGCATCCGTACCCGGTGAAAGGGCAGGACGATGAATGAACCGCAGGATCGCTCCGCTTCGGCCCGGCCCACCTTCCAGGGCCGCCCGGTGACCGAGGAGACGATCGAACGACTGAGCCGGCAGGCTGAGGAAGGCTACGACGTCGACGTGCTGCGCCGACCCAGCGGTCGGCCGCCGATGGGCTCGTCCGCGGCTCGCGTGGTCCCGGTACGGCTGGACCCGGAGCTCGACGAGGCGCTGCAGCACCGCGCCGAGCTCGAGCATTCCAATCCCAGCACCGTCATCCGCGACGCTCTGCGGGCCTGGCTCACTTCGGCCTGAAGGTCCCCTGGCCACTGGGATGTTAGAGGTTTGGGTTGATAGCGCTGCTGTGTTGCTTGCCGAACTGACCGGCAGCGCGGCCACCTGAACAAGCAAACGATCGGCCACCGAACGCCAACCCAGAGCCCGGAGGCTTAACGCCGGATCCTGTACCGCTGCGCCTCAGACCCCACCACTTCCAGCAGACCCCAGGTCAGCTTCATGAGCTTCTCGACGCCGTCGGGGTTCAGGTCGAACTGCTTCTAGCATTTTCGGATAACGGAAACCGGATCCGTCACGACACGACGTGGTGGGCATCCCTCGCCGGTACGGCCCCGTCTAGACCCCTATTTTTTCCGCCGCCGAAGCACAAGCAAAACTCCCGTTATAACAACTGCGACGAGTACAACTCCGAAAAGAATTGGATTGTGACTGCCACCGGTATCCCCACCTGGCCCCGCCTCAATGATCACTGAGAGGGTCATCATCCGTTGTACCCCACAAACCCGCTGCCCTCTCCGGGGGAAGGCGTCGACGGGATGGGTAGCGGCTGCGCCGCGGGCGCGGCCGGCAGTTGCACGGTGACGATCCGTTCCACCACTTGTTGTACGGCTGCCATCAACAGACCCAACCACACCTTCGGCCTTTGACGTGGCACCTAGGGCCGTGGAGGCGGCATCTCGTGCCAGGCGGCGCGGGGTTTGCTCGCACGCCCGGTACCGCCGGAAGCGCCTGGGCTCCGCTGCTGGCCCAGCTGACCGGCAACTGGACATCGGCCGCATCTACCACCGCGACCTCGCGGCGATCGCGCCAGGCAAGGACGATGGCTCACGGCCCGCAAGCCCGCAGCGCTGTCACAACGCTACCTAACTCGCCACAGTGCAAAAGAGGTGTGGCAAGTTAGGTAGTCGTTGGCACGATAGGTTGCACAGGGACTCGACGGCGGATTCTGCGAGCAGCCCAAGAGGCCAAGATGACGAACGAAAATCTGAGGGACCGATGACGACAGCCGAGACGACAGCGGATAGCAGCGTGACGTCGGGCGTGCGGGGGCGAGTGGTTCGGCCGGCGACGGTGATGTGCAGCTGGTGCCAAGCTCAGGTGCTGGTGCCGGCGAAGGGTCGGGTGCCGAAGTGGTGCGGCACCTCGTGCCGGCACCGGGCGTGGGAGCAGACCCGCGCCGCCGCGTCCGGGAAAGCAGCCGTGCAGGTGGTGGAACGGATCGTCACCGTGCAACTGCCAGCCGCGCCCGCATCCGCACCGCGGCCGCTACTCATCCCGCCGACGCCGGCTGTACCGGCGGCACCCGCCGGAAGCGCCTGGGCTCCGCTGCTGGCCGAGCTGACCCTGCAACTGGACACCGACCGCATCTACCACCGCGACCTCGCCGCGATCACGCCGGCGTTCAACGACGCATTGCAAGCACTCAACCGCCGGTTGCAGCGCTGACCCGCGTTCCGCCAACCTTCGCAGGGTGAATCCGCCGGCCGATCTTTCGACCGGTACCGCACGGGCGCTAACCGCTTTCGGGCAAAGTGGCGGCTGGTGACACTGCCTTAACGGAAGGGCCATTGCTACGAGGAGGCGCGCAGTGCGGTTTGGGGAATGGTTCAACACTCGGGCAGCTCAAAAGCCGACGAAGTGGACGCAGCTCCGGCTGGTGCTGGTGTTGGCGCTATGGGTGTGGCGACATGTCCAGTTACGCGGATGGGGTTTCGGCGTTGCCGGTTTCATCGTGTTCGGCGGAGTCCTTCTAAGTGCAGCGGTCAGTTCGGCGACGACGACCGGACGCAGCTGGTCGCAGCGTCATCCGTACACAGACGCCATCTTGGGACCTCTGCTGTTCTTGGCGCTTGAGACGTTGCCTTCTCTGTCGGTGTGGTGGTGCGCAGTCGGTGGAATCGTCGGCGTGATCGCCGGAGTGGCCCTGGGCAGTCGCCGCGCCAGGCGACAAAGATCTGCTTCGTCGACTACGTAGCGACAAATTTTCCACACCAAGACCAATGACAGTGGTGGAGCGGATCGTCACCGTGCAACTGCCCGCGACCTCCCGCCGCGATCGCGCCGGCGTTCAGCGGCATTGGTGGTGAAGGTGTGCCGCAGGAGGTGCGGGTGCAGCCGGGGAATGCCGGCGTGGTCGCCGATCCGGCCGATGAGGCGGTGCGCCGCTCAAGGGTCCATCGCAGCGCCGGTGCGGACATGCTGACCTTGCTGACTGAAGGGGGTCGCCGTCTATGCGGTGAGTTGATGAACCCGCTGGAAGGAGACGTCCAGGATCGTGCTGGGCCGTGTAGCGAAGTTTGCCGTCCGGTCTGTTCTCGTCGTACATCTGCCTCACGATGATGTCCTGCCGCGCAGAGAGTTTCCGCTTGCGACCACCTGCTCTTCCGCGGGCTTGGGCGGCCTGCAGTCCCTTGGCACCGGCGCGTTCGCGGCTCGGCGGGCTGCCATCGCGATCAGCGGTGAGCCGATGACAGTCGGCAGGACCCAAGCCAGCGGGCTATGCCAGTTCACCACCAGAAATGCCGTCAGGAACGACACATACGAGCCGCACATCAGGCCGACGTGCACCTGCAGCCATCCCGGGCGGTGTCGACGCCGAACGAACCATCCAGCCAGGGCAGCTGCCTCGGTCGCCACGGCGATCACCGCGAACGGCCATAGCCTGGCCGGGCTCAGAGTGACCAGACCGATTGCGCTGCACGCCAAGACGGCAACAATGCCCTGATAGATCAGTCCCAGCCGCGGGTGCCAGCCGGGGCGTTTCGGTGCCAACATCGCGGCCGGCCCGATCAGCAGTCCAGCAATGCCGGCAACGATGTGCAGTGAAAGGAAGATGGTGTGCAACGTGTCAACCCTCCACTGTGGAATGTAGTCTGACCTAGCCTGAACCCTCCACTGTGGAATGTCAACGTCTGGAGAGTGCCGTGAATCGCCGCATGAACGCCACCATGGGCTCCCTGCTCGGGTTCCTGCATGAGGGACCGCAGTCGGGCTGGGACCTGGTGGCGACGGCGCAACGGATGATCGGGCCGTTCTGGAGCCTGACCCAGAGCCAGATCTACCGCGAGTTGGCCACCATGGCCGCGGACGGCCTGATCGAGGAGGACGAAGTCGGGCCTCGTGAGCGTCGGCCGTACCGGCTGACCGACGCAGGCCGCGAGGCCTTCGCCGAGTGGATCGACCAGCAACCCGGTGTTGAGCAGATCCGCTATCCCCTGCTGCTAACCCTCGCGTTCAGCCGGCATCTCTCGCCTGAGCGGCTGGCCGAGTTCGTCCGGCACCACCGGGCCACCCACGCCGAACGGCTGGCTGGATACGACGCAGAACTCGCTGAAGCCGTGCGGGCCGGTGCAGGCCCTCAGGACCTGATCACCCTTGACTTCGGAATCCGCTACGAGCGGGCCGTTCTCGACTGGTTCGACAATCTGCCGACCTGAGCCTGGACTGCAGGGGCGGCCAGGTACGCGTCGCTGTCCGGCTGGGTCATCTCGGGCCCGGGATCGCGCTCGCGCACACCTGATTTT